>Ga0182792_1000072_pt1 | contig 98892 bp, 97 predicted proteins | sample Passage237B_FD_130497 | JGI IMG/M metagenome (GOLD analysis project Ga0182792, IMG submission 130497) | Cellulose adapted compost microbial communities from Newby Island Compost Facility, Milpitas, CA, USA - Passage2 37B (version 2) (version 2) ...
AAAAAAAAAAAAAATATGTGATTATAGAATGAAAAAAGATGAAGAAAAAAGTGTTGTACAAAAAAAAAAAAAAAATGTAGGGGTGGTGGGGGGGGGGGGGGGGGGGGGGGGGGTCGGGGGGGGGCGGGCGGGGCCGAGGCGGGCGGGCCGGAGCCGGCAGGCCGGGGCGGGCGGCGGCTCAGGCCCCGTGGTGGGTGCGGGCGGTGAGCGAGGTGCCCTCCTGCCAGCGGGCGAGGGTCCACACGAGGTCGGAGAGGCGGTTCAGGTAGGGCCCCACCCAGGAGCCCTCCACGGTGGCGGGCACCGCGCGGCGCTCGGCCCGGCGGACCACGGTCCGGGCGAGGTCGAGGAGCGCGGCGGCGCGGTCCTCGCCGGGCACCACGAACTCCTTCGGCAGGTCGAAGCGGCCGGCCACGTCATCGATGCGGGCCTCCAGCGCGTCGACCATCTCGGCGGTGACGAGCGTGGCGCCGGCCACGAGCTTGTGGCGGTTGGCGGGCTCGGTCGCCAGCTCGGACATGAGCACCCATAGGTCCCGCTCCAGCCCGACGAGGATCGTGTCCAGCTCGCCGCCCGGCTGGGCGAACGCCCGGGCCACGCCGAGCGCCGCCTGGGCCTCGTCCACGGCGCCGTACGCCTCGGGGGCGGCGCTGTCCTTGGCCACCCGACCGCCGCCGTAGAGGCCGGTGGTCCCGTCGTCGCCCTTGCGCGTGTAGACCTTCATGGCCGCCGAGCCTACGCAGCCCCGCCGCGGGTGCCCGCGACGGACTACGGGTCCCCCCGGGACCACCGGTATGGTCGCTGACGTGGCTCCTTCCTTCCTCGAACTGGTCGAACAGCGTGTGGTCGTCTACGACGGCGCCACGGGCACGTGGCTCCAGTCCCGGGAGCTCGGTCCCGACGACTACGGGGGCGAGGCGCTGGAGGGCTGCACCGACTACCTGGGCATCACCCGGCCCGACGTGATCGCGGAGCTGCACAGCGCCTACTTCGAGGTGGGGGCCGACGTGGTCGAGACGAACACGTTCGGCGCGTTCGGCGTGCCGCTCGGCGAGTACGGCCTCCAGGACCGCAGCCACGAGATCGCCCTGGCCAACGCCTGCATCGCCCGCGAGGTGGCCGACTCCTACGCCACGCCCGACCGCCCCCGGTTCGTGGCCGGGTCGCTCGGCCCGGGCACCAAGTCGCCCACCCTCGACCAGATCCGCTTCGCGGAGCTGCGCGACCACTACCAGGTCGCCGCGGAGGGGCTGCTGGAGGGCGGCGTCGACCTGTTCATCCTGGAGACCCACTTCGACCTGCTGGCGCTCAAGGCGTCGGTGATCGGCGCCCGCCGGGCCATGGCGAAGGTGGGCCGCACGGTGCCGATCCAGGCGCAGGTCACCATGGAGCTGACCGGGCGGATGCTGGTCGGCACCGAGATCGGCGCCGCGCTGGCCGCGATCGACCCGCTGGGGGTCGACGTCGTGGGCCTCAACTGCGCCACCGGCCCGACCGAGATGAGCGAGCACGTCCGCCACCTGTCCCAGCACAGCCGGATGCCCATCTCGTGCCTGCCCAACGCCGGCCTGCCCTCGGTGGTCGACGGCAAGATGCACTACGACCTCTCCGCCGAGGACATGGCCGCCCACCAGCGGCGCTTCGTGGAGGACTTCGGCGTGCAGATCATCGGCGGTTGCTGCGGCTCCACGCCCGAGTTCATCCGCCTGCTGGCCGAGATGGCCCCCGACCTGACGCCGGCCCGCCGCAGCCCCGAGCACGAGCCATCGGTCACCTCCATCTACTCGCCGGTCGCGCTCCACCAGGACCTCTCGTTCCTGATGATCGGCGAGCGCACCAACGCCAACGGCTCCAAGCGGTTCCGGGAGGCGATGCTGGCGGCCGACTACGACACCTGCACCGCGATGGCGACCCAGCAGGTGAAGGAGGGCGCGCACGTGCTCGACGTGTGCGTCGACTACGTGGGCCGCGACGGCACCGGCGACATGGACGAGGTGGCCCTGCGCTTCGCCACCCAGGCCAACGCGCCGCTGGTGCTCGACTCCACCGAGCCGGAGGTCATGGAGGCCGGGCTCCAGCGCGTCGGCGGCCGCTCCATCCTCAACTCCGCCAACCTGGAGGACGGCGAGGCCCCCGGCTCCCGCCTCGACCGGGTGTTCACCCTCGCCAAGGAGTACGGCGCCGCGGTCATCTGCCTCTGCATCGACGAGGAGGGCCAGGCCCGCACCGCGGACTGGAAGGTCCGGGTCGCGACCCGCATCGCCGCCCTGGCCCGGGACCGCTACGGCCTCGACAACAGCGACCTGATCTTCGACGCGCTCACCTTCCCGCTCTCCACCGGCGACGACGACCTGCGCCGCGACGCGATGGAGACGATGGAGGCCATCCGGCGCATCAAGGCCGAGATCCCCGGCTGCTTCACCACCCTCGGCGTCTCCAACGTGAGCTTCGGCCTCTCCCCCGCGTCGCGCCACGTGCTCAACAGCGTCTTCACCCACGAGTGCGTGCAGGCCGGCCTCGACTCCGCCATCGTGCACCCGTCCAAGATCATGCCGCTGAGCAAGATCCCGGACCGCCAGCGCGACGTGGCCCTCGACCTGATCTACGACCGCCGCGGCACCGCGGGGGCCCTGTCGGACGGCGATGCGGACTACGACCCGCTGGCGAGGTTCCTGGAGGTCTTCGCGGACGTGCAGGTGGTCAAGGAGGAGAAGGAGGACCGCTCCGGCTGGCCGGTCGGCGAGCGCCTCCACCACCGCATCATCGACGGCGACCGCGACGGCCTGATCGAGGACCTCGACGCGGCGCTGGCCGAGGGCATCAGCCCGCTCACGATCATCAACGAGCACCTGCTGGGCGGCATGAAGGTGGTCGGCGAGCTGTTCGGCGCCGGCGAGATGCAGCTCCCGTTCGTGCTCCAGTCCGCCGAGACGATGAAGGCGTCGGTCGCCCACCTGGAGCCCTTCATGGAGAAGGTGGAGGGCGAGGAGGACAGCTCCAAGGGCCGCATCGTGATCGCCACGGTCAAGGGCGACGTGCACGACATCGGCAAGAACCTGGTCGACATCATCCTCACCAACAACGGCTACGAGGTGCACAACATCGGCATCAAGGTGTCGATCTCGGAGATGATCGAGAAGGCCCTGGAGGTCAAGGCGCACGCCATCGGCATGAGCGGCCTGCTCGTGAAGTCGACGCTCATCATGCGCGACAACCTGGAGGAGCTGAACCAGCGGGACCTCAGCGACATCCCCGTGCTGCTCGGCGGCGCCGCGCTCACCCGCACCTACGTGGAGCGGGACCTGCGCGCCGTCTACGACGGCCGCCTCTTCTACGGCAAGGACGCCTTCGAGGGCCTGCGGGTGATGGACCGCCTCGGCGAGATCCGCCGCGACCCCGACGCGGACGACCCCGACTGGGGCGTGGTGCCGTCGGAGTCGCGGGTGCCCTCCCTCGCCCGGCTTGGCCTGGAGCCGGCCGAGGCGGTCGAGGTGCCCGACCGCTCCCCCGACGTGGAGACGGACAACCCGATCTTCGAGCCGCCGTTCCTCGGCAGCCGGGTGGTGCGGGGCGTGCCGCTCGACGACATCGCCTCGTACCTCAACGAGACGATGGTGTTTCGCACCCACTGGGGCTTCCGCCCCGAGGAGGGCGAGGACGACGAGGCGTTCAAGGCCCGCCTCCGCCCCGAGCTGCGGGCGCTGCTCGACAGCACCCGGACCGCGGACCTCCTCCGGCCCGCGGTGGTCTACGGCTACTGGCCCGCGAACGGCGACGGGAACGACCTCGTGGTCTGGAAGGACCGGGACCGCACCGAGGAGGCCGCCCGGCTCAGCTTCCCGCGCAGCACCAAGGAGCCCTTCTACTGCATCGCCGACTTCTTCCGGCCGATCGACAGCGGCGAGCTGGACTACGTGGCGCTCCAGATCGTCACGATGGGCGCCGCCGTGTCGGAGCGCACCGCCGAGCTGTTCGCCGAGAACCGCTACCAGGAGTACATGATGCTCCACGGCCTCGGCGTGGAGATGGCCGAGGCGCTGTGCGAGCTGTGGCACCGGCGCATCCGCGAGGAGCTCGGCTTCGCGGACGAGGACGGGCCCAGCCTGGCTGGCCTCTTCCGCCAGAAGTACCGGGGCGGCCGCTACTCCTGGGGCTACCCGGCGTGCCCGGACCTCCAGGACAACGAGACCGTGTTCCACCTGCTGGAGGGCGAGCGCATCGGCCTCGAGTGCAGCGAGGACACCGGCTACCAGTACCACCCGGAGCAGTCGACCAGCGCGATCATCTGCCATCATCCCAAGGCGAAGTACTTCGTCGCCCGTTGACGATCTGATCGGAACGCCGTGACCGGTGAGCAGCGCTGGACCCCCCGCCAGGACGCCCCGTGGACCTCGGGTCCACCCGACGCGGGCCCGCAGCCGCCCGGCGCCGCACCGCCGCCCGGCCCGGGCGGTCCCGGTGGCCCCGGCGGACCGGGTCCCGGTGGACCGGGGGGTCCCGGTGACCCCTGGGGCGGCCAGGACCCCTTCGGCCGGTCCGGCTCCACGCCCAGGCCGGCCGTGCTCGCCGCCGTCGCCATCGCCGCGGTCGCGGTCCTGGCCGGCGGCCTCTACCTCGCCTTCGGGCGCGGGTCCGACGACGACTCCGCCGGTGGGACCACCACCAGCGCCGCACCGGCCGGCACCACCACGGCACCCGCCACCAGCACGACCAGCACGACCGAGGCCCGGACGACGACCACCGGGACCACCACGACCACGAGCCCGCGCCGCAGGCCGGTCGAGATCACCGAGTCCGGGGTCAGCTTCCGCATGGCGGGCCGGCCGAGCCGGCAGAGCACCCCGGCCGAGGACCCCTTCGGCGGCACGAGCTACTCGCTCCAGCTCTTCATCGTGGACGACGTGACCTCGTTCCAGATGATCGGCGTGTACGACACGCACGGCCAGGACATCCAGTCGGAGAACGCGCTCCGGCTCATGGCGGCCAGCCTGGGCTGCACGATCGAGCGCGTGGACGACGTGGTGACCGACGGCCGCGGCGGCCGCTCCGCGGTGGTCGGCGACTGCCAGGAGGACGAGGACGCCCCGGTCCTGGAGGGCGAGCTGGCGGTGATCCGCAACGAGCACCCGGTGCTGGCGGTGGTGCTGGCGTTCCCGGGCGCGGAGCCCGTCTGGTCGCTCCAGGAGCTGCTGGACACCCTCCGCTTCGGGTGAGGCCGGTCCCCGCCGGAGGGGCGCTCAGGCGCCGGGGAGCTGCTGCGCCAGGGTGAGGGTGGGTTCGAAGAGGTCGCCCAGGCGCTCGACGCGGTCGAGGACGTCGGCCGACTCGAAGACGAGCGGGGCGCCGTCGGCGGCGTCGGCCACCTCGTCCCAGGTGACCGGCGTGGAGACCGTGGGCCGGGGGCGGGCCCGCAGCGAGTAGACGGCCACGGTGGTCTTGTGGCGGCTGTTCTGGCTCCAGTCGATGAGCACCTTGTTCGGCCTCGCCGCCTTGGCCTGGGTGGTCACGACCCGGTCGGGGTTCGCCTTCTCCAGCACCTGGGCGACCGCGAGCGCGAACGCGGACGCCTGCTCGTGGGTGCACGGGGTGTTGAGCGGCACGTAGACCTGGAGCCCCTTGGAGCCGGAGGTCTTGGGGAACGACGCCAGGTCGACGCCGTCGAGCACGTCGCGGACCCACAGGCCGATCTCGGCGCAGTCGGTGAGGTCGGTGCCCGGGCCGGGGTCGAGGTCGAAGACGACCATCGTCGGCGTCTCCAGGTCCCCGGCGCGGGCCATCGGGGCGTGCAGCTCCAGCGCGGCCATGTTCGCCGACCAGGCGAGGGCGGCGACCTCGCCGAAGCGGCAGTAGCGGATGGCGCCACCCCGGTCGCCGGGGCCCTCGACCGCGTCCACGAAGTCGGGGCGGTGGCTCGGGCAGCGCTTCTCGAAGAACGAGTTGCCGTCCACGCCGTCGGGGAACCGCCGCAGGGTGACGCCCCGGTCCGCGAGGTGGGGCAGGAGCGCGGGGGCGATGCGCACGTAGTGCTCGATGACGTCGGCCTTGGTGAAGCCGACCTCGGGGTAGAGCACCTTGGTCAGGTTGGAGACCGACAGGCTGCGCCCGCCGACCTGCACCGTGACCCGTTCACCGGCCATGGCCGGCTCAGGCGCTCTTCGCCGGCTTCGCGGTGCCGCCGGCCTTCTTCGCCTTGGCCTTGCGGGTCCGCTTGGCCTCGGCCACGCTCGCCTCCAGGGCGGCCATGAGGTCGATGACCTTGTCGGGCTTCTCGGCCGGCGCCGCGACCACGGCCTCGGCCCCCTCCTGCTTGCGGGCGATGAGGTCGAGCACCTTGTCGCGGTACTCGTCGTGGAACCGCTCGGGGTCGAAGGCGGCGTCCAGGCTGGCGATGAGCTGCTCGGCCATGCCCAGCTCGGCGTCGGTGACCTCGACGTCGGTGAGCGCCTCGAACTCCTCGACCTCCTCCAGCTCGCGGATCTCGTCCGCGTAGCGCATCGTGTTGAGCACGAGGGCGCCGTCCTCCTGGGCGCGGATGGCGCAGAGCCGCTCCTTGCCGCGCATCACGAAGTGGCCGACCGCCACCTTGTCGGCGTCGCGCATCGCCTGGTGCAGCAGCCGGTAGGGCTTGGGCGAGGCGGGGTCGGGGCCGAGCAGGTAGGCGGCGTCGTAGTAGATCGGGTCGATGGTGGCCTGGTCCACGAACTGCACGAGGTCGATCGAGCGGCTGGCCTCGGGGTCGAGCGCGTCCAGCTCGGCCGGCTCCAGGGTCACGTAGCTGCCCGAGGCCAGCTCGTAGCCCTTCACGATCTTGTCGTAGGGCACCTCGGAGCCGTCGGCCTCCGACACCCGCTTCTGGCGGACGCGGCTGCCGGTGCGGCTGTCGATCTGGTGGAACCGGACCGAGCGGTCGACGGTGGCCGAGTAGAGCTTCACCGGGATGCTGACGAGTCCGAAGCTCACCGCTCCGTTCCAGATGGGCCGTGCCATGCGCCGAGTCTCGCAGGCTCCGGCGCCCGCGTCAGGCCCCCGCCGCGCCGCCGCCGTCCAGGACCGCCCGGGCCACGTCGGGGACGTTGGTGCAGATGCCGCCCACGCCGAGGTCCGCGAGCGCCCGCATGCGGTCGGGGTCGTCCACCGTCCAGACGTTGACCCCGAGGCCGTGCTCGGCGGCGAGCGCCAGGTAGGCCGCGTCGACCACGCCGTCCCACGGGTGCAGGAAGCCGTGCCCGCCTGCGGCCACGTCCGCGATCAGCTCCGCCACCGTGCCCTCGTGGAGGTGGTGGAGGAAGGCGGTGGGGATGCGGGGGTCGAGCGCCCGCACCCGGTCGATGGTGGGCCGGTGGAAGCAGGAGACGAGCACCCGGTCGTGGCTGCCCCGCCGCCCGACCTCCTCCACCACGAAGCCGGCGACGGCCTCGGTCGGGTCGAAGTCCACGTCGTCGGGCCAGTTCTTGATCTCGATGTTCACCGCCATCCCCTCGCAGGCGTCGAGCGCGTCGGCGAGGTCCGGCACGTGCGGGGGCAGCTCGGCGCGGGGCAGCTCCACGATGGCTCGGCCGTCGGGCAGGTGCGCGTCGTGGTGGACGACGATGCGCCCGTCCGCGCTGCGCCGGGCGTCCAGCTCCACCCAGTCGGCACCGAGGGTGCGGGCGAGGGCGAACGCCTCGACGGTGTTCTCGGGTGCGGCGGCGGAGGCGCCCCGGTGGGCGATGACACGGACCATGGCCGGAGATGGTACGACGCGGCCGGTGCTCGCCGTCGTATCGGTGCCTTGACTCCACATGGAACGTGCCGAGATTGACCGTCAGGCCGTCGAAGTGGACCCGCAAGCGGCCGACTTGTGAAAATTCTGAGAAAAACTGCTTGCAAGAGAAAGCAGCGGCCGGTACCGTCGACCTCGGCCTGCAAGCGCATCTGCGTGCATCGATGCGAAGCGGCATGTGAACGGAGTCACGAAGTCCGCTCGTGACCGACCCGCCTGTGGAGGAACCCGTGGCGCTCAGCTCTGCCCATCTGCTCTCGCTCACCATTGCCTCCGACGAGTGGCGTCGCACCGCGGCCTGTCGGGACACCGACCCCGATCTCTTCTTCCCGGTCGGCACCACCGGCCCGGCGATCGAGCAGATCGAGAACGCCAAGGCCGTCTGCCGCCAGTGCGAGTCGCAGTCCGACTGCCTCGAGTTCGCCCTCGCCACCAACCAGGACTCGGGCATCTGGGGTGGCACCTCCGAGGAGGAGCGCCGCAAGCTCCGCAAGCAGTACGCCGCCCGCCAGCGCCGCACCGCCTGAGCCCCGGGCGGGCGACCTGCGCCCGCCGAACCGATCCGCACCGCATGCCGGCCCGAGGCCGGCATCGGTCGTTTTCGGGTCGGGTCCGCCCGGGAGCGGCGACGACCGTGCGGCGGGCCGGTGGGCAACCGCCCCCGGGTCAGGACGCCACGGTGTCGATCGGGATGCGGAGCACGACCTCGGTGCCCGGTCCCTCCGGCGGCGCCTGCACCTCGATGACCCCACCGAGGTCCGAGGTCACGAGCGCCCGCACGATCGACAGGCCCAGGCCGCTGGCGGCCATGACGTCGAAGTCCGCCGGCACCCCCACCCCGTTGTCGGTCACGTGGATCACCACGCCCCGGTCGTCGTTCTCCAGGCGGACCTCGACCCGGGCGTCGCCGCTCCAGCCGCCCGAGGTCCCGAACGCGTGGTCGGCGGTGTTCTGGAGCAGCTCGGTGAGGACGACCGCCATCGGCGTGGCCACCTGCGACGGCAGGGTCCCGGCGTCGCCGGTGACCTCGAAGCGGATCCGGCGGTCCGGCGACGTGACCGCCTCGGCCACCATCTGCACCAGCGGGCGCACGATCTCGGTGAACGCCACGTCCTCCCCCGCCTCCCGCGACAGCGTCTCGTGCACGAGGGCGATCGAGCGGATGCGGCGGACCGACTCGCCGATGGCCGACTTGGCGTCGTCGCTCGCCGTGCGGCGCGCCTGGAGCTGGAGCAGCGAGGAGATGGTCTGGAGGTTGTTCTTCACCCGGTGGTGGATCTCCCGGATGGTGGCGTCCTTCGACAGCAGCAGGCGGTCCCGGCGGCGCACCTCGGTGACGTCCCGGAAGAGGACCACCGCGCCCGCCACGCCGCGCGAGTCCAGCAGCGGGATGCAGCGCAGCACCAGGATCACGTCGCCGCGCTCCACCTCCTGGGTGACCGGCCGGCCGACCGTGAAGGTGTCGGTCACCGGCTCGTCGTCGAAGCCGAGCGAGCCGAGGCGCATCCCGGTGGTGTTGGCGTGGACGCCCATGCGGTGCAGGGCCGACACCGCGTTCGGCGACGCGTACTCCACGGCCTGCGTGCGATCGAGCACCACCACCCCGTCGCCCACCCGGGGCGACTCCTTGGCGTCGGAGTCCTCGCCGCCGAAGGGGTAGGAGCCCTCGGCGATCATCCGGGCGAACCGGTTGAAGATCTCCACGTAGGTGCGCTCCAGCTCGCCGGGCGCCCGGCCGACCGTCGGCGTGGCCTCCCGCGACAGCACCGCGATGGTGCGGCCGTTGAAGCGCACCGGGATGCACAGCACCCGCACCGGCTCGTGCACCGCCGGCACCTCGATCTCGCCCTCGATGATCTCCTCCAGGCGCATCGAGCGGGCCACGAGCGGCCGCTGCGACTCCGAGACCGCCTCGCCGATGAGGTCGTGGCGGTACAGGGTCTGGGTGGTGGACGGCCGGACGTGGCCGACCACCAGGAACCGCTCGGGCGCCGCGGGCGGACCGGCCCCGTCGACGCCGGGCGCGGGCACGAACAGGACCAGGTCGGAGAAGCAGAAGTCGGCCAGCATGTTCCAGTTGGCCACGAGCCGCTGGAGGTGGACCAGCTCCGCGAGCGACAGGCGGGACTGCTTGCGAACGATCTCGGCCAACGACGCCACGCCGAGACGGTACCGGCTCCGCGACCGGCGCGGACGCCTCCGGGGCCGCCCCGATGCCATGATCGGGGCATGTCAGACACGTTTCCCCCCGATCCGCAGCCCGGCTCGACCCCCTCGCCGCCGCCCGGGTGGGCGCCGCCGCCCTCCCCCGGCGCCCCGCCGGCACCCGGTTCGCTGCTGCCCCCGCCGCCCGGTGGCGCGCCCGGCAGCGCCAACTGGGGCGCGCCGGGCGGCTGGGCGCCTCCCCCGCCCGGCTACGGCCCCGGCCCCAAGCCGCCGCGCCCGAAGGCCGTCGTGGGCGGCGCCATCGTGCTCGCCGGCGCGCTGCTCATCGTGCTCGGCTGCTTCCTGCCGTGGGTGTCGGGCGGCGGTAGCAGCCAGAACGGCTTCGACAACTACTACTGCGTGAACGACAACTGCATCTCCACCAGCGAGGACTGGGACGCGCCCTACCAGGCGAGCGACACCATCGAGTTGGAGTCGCCCGGGATCTTCGGCGTGATGGGCGCGGTGGTGCTCGCCGCGTTCGGCCTCACGCTCCTGCTCGCGGGGCGCCTCCCCGCGATCGCGATCCTGGCCCTCATCTTCGCCGGCATCGGCGTGCTCGTGGCCTCGGCCTTCTTCTACGTCGCCTCCCAGGTGGTCGATGACCTGCCGGGGCTGAGCATCGGCTTCGGCGTCTGGCTCCAGCTCCTCGGCCCGCTCGTGGCGGTCGCCGGCAGCATCGTGGCGCTCGCCCAGCGTGGGCCCCGTCCCGCCCCGGGCGCCGGCTGGGGCACGGGTACCACCCCCGCGGCCGGCGGCTGGAACGCTTGACCGGCACGGCTCCCGAGCGCGATCCGGGGTCCCGCGTGGCCCTGACCGCCGACCAGCTCAACGAGTTCCTCGCCGCCGCCTTCCCGCAGCTCCAGCTCCCCATGCGGGTCGTGCGAGCGGACGGGGAGGCCGACGAGGTCGAGGTGGTGCAGCCCTTCGACGACCGCCAGCTCCGGCCGGGCGGCACCGTCTCGGGCCCCACGCTCATGACCCTGGCCGACACCACCGCCTACGTGGCGGTGGTGTCGGGCCTCGGCCCCGAGTTCCTCGCGGTCACGAGCCACCTCGCGATCGACTTCCTGCGCAAGCCCCCGCCCGCGGGGCTGGTGGCGGTGGGTTCGGTCGTGAAACGTGGCCGCCGGCAGGTGCTGGTGGTGGTCCGCATCAGCTCCGAGGCCGGCGGCGAGCTGGTCGCGCACGCCACCGTCACCTACGCGCTGCCGTCGGTGCCCACCGTCGACCGCGCCGGCGGGCCACCGGCGCCCTGACCGTGCCGGCACCGGCCCGCGGCCCGTCCCGATGCCGGGCAGCGGGACGGTGCCGGGACGTGGGGCGGTCAGCGCCAGATCTGCTCGCCGAGGGCGAGGACGCCGGCCAGGTCCGCGATGTCGGCGTCGAAGTACGGCACGGCGGCCACCACCTCGGGGCTGCGGGACAGGCTCGCCCGCTGCTCGGCCTCCCGCTTGGCCACCACCTGGTAGTTGAGGAAGCTCTCCCCCACCGTGGCGAGCACCCGGGCCACGTCGTCGGCGGCCCCCGCGGCGGGCACGGCCGCGGCGAGCTGCGGGGCGTCGCTGACCAGGCGGCGGGCGACGCCGGTCGCGGCGGTGCGCCGCAGGTAGGCGGGCAGCACCTTGTTGAGGACCAGCGCGCCGAGGGGCAGGCCGCGGGCGTCCAGCTCGGCGATGAAGTGCTCGGCCTCGTGCAGCGGCGCGGCCTCCAGGGTGGACACCACGAGGAAGGTGGTGCGCTTGTCGCCGAGGGTGCGGCGCACGGCGTCGGCCCGCTCCACGAAGCCGGGGGCCATGGTCTGGAACAGGCCGAAGAACTCGGCGATGTCCTCCAGGAACTGCGAGCCGAGGATGCGGTCGGCCACCGAGTAGAAGGGCTTGGAGGCCACGCTCATCACCCGGGACTTGGCCGGTGCGGTGAGCCAGCGCAGGAGCTTCGACGAGAAGAAGTCCGCCATGCGCTCCGGCGCGTCGAGGAAGTCGATGGCGTTGCGGGTGGGCGGCGTGTCCACCACGATCAGGTCGTAGTTGCCCGAGGAGTGGATCTCGTACAGGCGCTCCATCGCGATGTAGTCGTGGCTCTGGACGAAGCGGCCCGAGATGTTCTGGTAGAGCGAGTTGGCGAGGATCTGGTCCCGCACCCGCTCGTCGGGGGCGTGGCGGCGCACCAGGTCGTCCCAGGACTGCTTGGTGTCGAGCATGGCGGCCCACAGCTCGCCGCGGGGCTCCACGCCGGCGGCGGCGAACGCCTCGGCGGGCACCCGGGTCTCGGTGTTGCCGAAGCGCTCCAGGCCGAGCGCGTTGGCGAGGCGCCGGGCCGGGTCGACGGTCACGACGAGCACCCGGCCGCCGAGGTGGGTGGCGGCCATCGTGGCGGCGGCCGCGGCCGTGGTGGTCTTGCCCACCCCGCCGGAGCCGCAGGAGATCACGATCTCCTTCGTGGCGAGGAGCTGCTCCAGGGTGCGGGCGCCCTCGCCGCCGCGGGCGGCCTTGCGGCTCACAGCTCCTCCGCCAGCAGCTCGGCGACCCGGCGGGTGGCGCGTGCGCCGTGGCTCCGGGTGAACAGGTAGGGGACGTAGAGGAGCGGCAGGGTCGGGTCGACCGCGGCCCGCAGCGTGGCGAGGTGCTCGGCCCGGGTGCGGCGGAGGGTGACCGCCAGCTCGGCGGCGTCGAGCACCGGGGCGACGTCGCCGCCGACGGCCGCGGACAGCGCCTCGCGGGTGCCGGGCGCCTGGAGGCGTTCGAAGATCGCCTCGTCCCGCTCGGTGAACAGCTCGGGGAGGACCCGGTTGACCACGATGGCGGCGAGGTCGACGTCGGTCTCGGTGCGCAGGCGCTCGGTCAGCTCGATCGTCTCCGCGGTCGGCATCTCCTCGGGGGCCGACACGATCACCACGCCCGTGCGGCTCGGATCGGTGAGGATGTCGAGCATCCACTGGGTCTGGTTGCGCACGACGCCGACCTGGACCAGCTCGCTGATGCCCTGCGGGGCGTTGAGCTGACCGATGATGTGGCCGCTCGCCACCGAGTCCACGATCACGAGGTCGTAGTGCGCCTCCTTGACCTCCCAGGCGAGCTTGCCGATGGTGAGGATCTCCTTCACCCCGGGCGCGGCGTTGGCGATGAAGTCGAAGGTGCGGGCGACCGGGCCGATGCGGGCGATGAGCGGGATGCGGAGCTGGAGGCTGAGGTACTCCTTCAGCGATTCCTCCGTGTTCATCGACATGGCCCACAGGTTCGGTTGCAGCTCCCGGGGCGTGAACGCGGTGTCGCCGGCCTCGAAGAAGTCGGCGAGGTTGCCCTTGGCGTCGACCTCGCAGACGAGCGTCTTCTTGCCGATCTCTGCGGCGTGGAGGGCGAGCGACGCCGCGATGGTGCTCTTGCCGACGCCGCCCTTGCCGGTGACGAAGAGCAGCTTGCGGTCGAGGAGCGCGGTCACGGCGCCGGGGCGGGTCGGGCCGGCGTCAGCCGACGAAGCCGATGCGACGGGCGTCGTCGGGGCTGCCGATCTCCACGTAGGCGATCTTGTCGGCGGGGACGCCGACCTGGCGGCCCTTGCGATCGGTGAGCCAGAAGGTGGACTCGCCGGCGAGCGCGGCGTCGAGGTCGGCCTTCACCGCATCGGCGTCGGCGCCCTCGGGCAGCTCGATCTCGAGTTCCTTGGCGGTCTGGCTCACGCCGATGCGTACGTCCACGGGATCCTCCTGGGGCTGTCCGGGCCGGTTCACCGTAGCAACTGCACCGGAGCCTCCCTCAGCCCTCCGGCGCCCACCCCTTGCCACCGTCGCGCGCCGTCGCGGCGCGGGATCGGTGGCTGCGGGCCGGGCGGACCGTCAGGTGCTGAGGAGGTTGAGGGCCTTGTGGTAGCGGCGGGTGGGGGCCAGCTCCACGTCGATCCGCTCGGCGATGGCGTCGAAGCAGCGGGCCGCCTCGGACGCCGGGTCCGCGGCCACGATGGGGCTGCCGGTGTCGGAGCCCTCGCGGAGCTGCGGGACGAGCGGGATCTTGCCGAGGAGCGGGGCGCCGACCTTCTCGGCCAGCTCCTCGCCGCCGCCGGCGCCAAAGATCTCGTAGCGGGTGCCGTCGTCGCCGGTGAACCACGACATGTTCTCGATGACGCCCTTGACGGCCAGGTTGACCTTGTCGGCCATCGCCGCGGCCCGCTGGGCCACGCGCTGGGCGGCGACCTGCGGGGTCGTCACCACGTAGACCTCGGCCCGGGGCAGGTACTGCGACAGCGACAGCGACACGTCGCCGGTGCCCGGGGGCAGGTCGATCAGGAGGTAGTCGGGCTCGTCCCAGAACACGTCGGTGAGGAACTGCTCCAGCGCCTTGTGCAGCATGGGGCCCCGCCAGATGACCGCCTGGTCCTCCTCGGCGAAGAAGCCCATGGAGATGCAGCGCACCCCGTGGGCGGACGGCGGCACGAGCATCGAGTCGATGATCTGCGGCTCCTGGGTGATGCCGAGCATCCGGGGGATGGAGAAGCCCCACACGTCCGCGTCGACGAGGCCGACGGATCGGCCCCGGTTGGCGAGCGCCACCGCGAGGTTCGTGGTGACCGACGACTTGCCGACGCCGCCCTTGCCGGACGCGACCAGCAGGACGCGGGTGGGCGAGGACGGGTCGGCCATCGGGATCGTGCGGCCCTCGGCGTGGCCGTGGGCGTGCTGGGAGCCGGCGGTGGCGGCCGGGTTGCCGTTGAGCTGCTGGCGGAGCGTCGCCAGCTCCTCGGGGCTCATCGAGGTGAAGTCGACCCGCACGGCCGCCACGCCGGGGAGGGCGGTCACCGCCTCCTGGACCCGCCGGTCGATCTCGTTCTTCAGCGGGCAGCCCGGCGTGGTGAGGGCCACCATGATCCGCACGTTGCCGTCGGCCTGCACGACCTCCTTCACCATGCCGAGGTCCACGATGCTGCGGTGCAGCTCCGGGTCCTGGACGGGGCGGAGGGCCTCGATGATCTCGGCGTCGGTGGGCACGGGGCGATCCTTCGGGTGTGGCGGTTCCGGCGGCCACGGTCTTTCTCCTATGGCCATAGGTAGAATACCGGGGTGGCCTCGTCGTCCCTCAGCCCGACCGAGTTCGCCTCGGCCGTCACCGCCATCACGGCGGCCTTCGGCGACCCCACCCGGCGGGAGATCTACCTGTTCGCCCACGGCCGCCCGCACGGCGTCACCGCCAGCGAGGTGGCCGAGCGGTTCGACCTGCACCCCAACGTGGCCCGCCACCACCTCGACAAGCTCGCCTCCGGCGGCCACCTGGAGGTGACCGTCGGTCGCCCACCGGGCTCCCCCGGCGCCGGCCGGCCCTCCAAGCGCTACCGGACCACCAGCGACACCGTGGAGCTGGACCTGCCGGTGCGCCACGACGACGTGCTCATCACCCTCCTGGGCCGGGCGCTGGCGCTGCTGCCCCGGGACCAGGCCGAGGCGATGGCCGAGGAGGTCGGCGTGGAGTACGGCCGCACGATGGCCAAGGCGATGGGCGAGGCCGGCGAGGTGCAGCGCTCGTTCCGCACCGCGCTCGCCGCGGTGGCCGACGCGCTGAGCGCCCACGGCTACGCCGCCCACGCGGAGCGCCACGGCGACGCGCTGCGGATCGTCTCGGACCACTGCCCGTTCGGCGACGCCGCGGTGGAGCACCCGGTGATCTGCGCGGTCGACCGGGGCATGGTCCGGGGCATGCTCGAGGCGCTCTACGGCGACGCCACCACCGTCATCGAGGCCTCCCGGGCCACCGGCTCGCCGGTCTGCGTCACCCACGTCGACCCCTGACCGTCCGGGGCGGGCGCGGGCGCCGGGTAGCGTGCGGCCCGTGAGCCGGGCCTACCTCGACCACGCCTCCACGTCTCCCGTCCGGCCCGAGGCCGCTGCGGCCTGGATCGACGCGATCGAGCGGTTGGCCGGCGACCCCGGCCGCATCCACGAGGAGGGCCTCGCCGCCCGGGTGGCGCTGGAGACGGCCCGGGAGCAGGTGGCGGCCCTGGTCGGGGCGCGCAGCCGCGAGGTCGTGTTCACCTCGGGGGCGACCGAGGCCGTGAACGCCGCGGCGTGGGGCGCCGCCGAGCGGGCCGCTGCCCGCGCGCCCGGCGCCGCGATCGACGGCGCGGGCCCGCACCAGGTGGTCACCGCGGTCGAGCACAGCGCGGTCCGCCAGGCCGCGGCGCGCGCCGGCGCGGTGACCGTGGTGGGCGTGGACGGCACGGGCCGGGTGGAGGCGGCCGCGGTGCTCGACGCGATCGAGGACCGCACGGTCGCGGTCCACGTCCAGTGGGCCAACCACGAGGTCGGCACGATCCAGCCGGTGGCCGAGGTCGTCGCCGGCTGCCGGGAGCGCGGGGTGCTGGTGCACGTCGACGCCGCCCAGGCCGTCGGCCGGGTGCCGGTCGACTTCGGCGCGCTCGGCGCCGACCTGCTCTCGCTCAGCGGGCACAAGCTGGGCGGTCCGCCGGGGACCGGCGCGCTGGTGGTGCGGCGCGGGCTGCGCCTCCCCCCGCTGCTCGTCGGTGGCGACCAGGAGCGGGCCCGGAGGGCCGGGCTGGAGCCGGTGGCGGCGCTGGCCGGCCTGGGCGCGGCCGCCGAGGTGCTCGCCGACCCCGACCACCTGGCCGCCGAGGCGTCGACCGCGGCCGGCCAGGCCGATCGCCTGCGCACCGCAGCCGCCGGCATCGACGGCGTGACCGTCTTCGGCTCCCCCGAGCACCGGCTCCCCCACCTCGTGTGCCTCGGCATCGCGGGCGTCGAGCCGCAGGGGGTGCTCCTCGGCCTCGACCGGGGCGGGGTGGCGGCGCACTCGGGCAGCGCGTGCTCGTCGGAGTCGCTCGAACCGTCGCCGGTGCTGGAGGCGATGGGCGTGGACGCGCACCGCTCGCTGCGGCTCTCGGTCGGCTGGAGCACGACCGAGCGCGACGTCGCCCGGGCCGAGGCGCTGCTGCCCGAGGTCGTCGGGGGCCTCCGGGACCTGGCGGCGCGGCTCTCGTGAGGTTCCACCTCCTCCGCCACGCCCACGCCGGCGACCGCTCCCGCTGGACGGGCGACGACGCCGATCGGCCGCTCAGCGACAAGGGCGAGCGGCAGGCCGCCGCCCTCGCCGGCGCGCTCGCCGACGAGGGCGTCGACCGGCTCTGGTCGAGCCCGTACCTGCGCTGCCGCCAGACGCTCGCCCCGCTGGGCCGCAAGCTCGGGCTGGCGATCCGGGACGAGCCGCTGCTCGCGGAGGGCGGCTGGGGCCCGCCGGCGCTCGACGCGCTGCTGGCCGAGGCGGCCGCCGGCCGCCGCGTCGCGGCGTGCAGCCACGGCGACGTGATCCCGGCGGTGATCGCCACCGCCGTGCGCCGCGGCGCCGAGCTGCACGGGCCGGCCGAGCCCCGCAAGGCGGCCCGCTACGTGCTGGAGGTCGAGGCCGGCGAGGTGGCCCGCATCGTGCACGTGCCCCGCCCCGAGGTCTGACCGACCCGCCCGTCCGGCGCTCAGCCCTCTTCGAGCAGCTCGCCCAAGCGGACCTGGTCCACGATCTCGCGGGCGTCGTCCGGCGGGTCGACGGCGAGGAGGCGCTCGTACATGGCCCGCGACGTGTCGGTGTCGCCGTGCTTGTAGGCGAAGATCGCCCGGAGGGCGAGGGCGTAGGGGTCGCGGGGGTCGGCCGCCAGCGCGGCGTCGAGGTACTCGTCCACGCGCCGCTGGGTGGCGACGGCGTCGGCCAGCGGCAGCAGGTCGACGGTCTGTTCGAGCTGGAAGGCCATCCAGGTGTTGGCCGAGACGTTGTCCGGGTCGCCGTCCAGCACGGCCTGGAAGCACGTCAGCGCCGGGATCGGCTCGCGGGGGTCGACCAGGCCGCGGCAGCGCTCCGCCTCGCGGTCGGGACCGCTGTCGGTGCGGGCGTCCTCGATGCGCTCGCGGAGCTGGAACTGCTCGATGATCCGGCGGGCGTCGGGCGCGGGGTCGCTCGCCTCGAACTCGTCCAGGTAGCGGCTCGCCTCCTCGGGCTTGCCGTGGCGGAAGGCGATGATCGCCCGGAACGCCTTGGCGTAGCTGTAGTCCGGGTTCTGGTCGAGCGCCGTCTCCACGAGCTGCTCGATGCGATCGCGCTGGGCCTTGGAGAGGTTGGTGCCGCCGGCGATCTCCAGCTGCCAGGCGAGCCAGGTGTTGGCGACGACGTTGCGGGGGTCGTCGTTGAGCACGCCCTCGAAGCAGGCGACGGCCTCGTCGGGCTCGGCCGGGTCCCAGAGCTGCTGGCATGCCTGGGCCCGCTGGTTGGGGGTCCGCTCGGTGCCGATGCCGCCGGTGGCCGTGTCCTCCGCGGAGCGGGCGCCCAGGGTCCGGGCCACGAGCAGCCCGGCCAGGGCGGCGAAGAGGGCGACCCCGCCGAAGACGGCGAGGGTTCGGGCGAGGGACCGGGGGCGGCGGGCGGCGTCGAAGGCGCTGCGGCGCTCCTTGATCGCCCGCAGCGTCTCGGCGGCCCGGGCGGTGTAGTCGTCGCGGAGCGTCTCGAAGTCGTCGTCGTCCAGGTCGCCGGCCTCGTGCTCGCGCTCCAGGTCCTTGATGGAGGCGAGCAGGAAGTCCCGCTGCTCCTCCAGCGCCGCCAGCTCGTCGGGGTCGGTGAGGCCGCCCGAGCACGCCGGGCGGCCGCGCCCGCCCAGGCGGGCGGGATCGCCCGATCGGCTGGTGTCCGCCGGGCCGCTCACGCGTCGCCGTCCCGCTCGCCGGGCCGCTCGGGCTCCGGCGGGGTCGGGCCGGGGTCGCCGAGCGCGGCGGCCACGAGGTCGCGGTCGGCCTCGGAGGGCGCCGCGCCGCCGGGCCGCCAGTCCCGGAAGCGGTAGACGAGGCCGCCGACGGCTACGAGGACCACCACGACCGGCACGGCCCACACGAGCGCCGAGAACCCGGAGCCGGCGGGGTCGAGGAGGATGTCGTCGCCGTAGGCGGCGGCGAGGCGGTCGCGGATCTCCTCGTCGCTGCGCCCGGCGGCGATCTCGTCCGCGATCACGGACTTGACGCCGCGGGCCGAGGGCGTCTCGCTCTGGGCCACGGACTGGCTCTTGCACTGCGGGCAGCGGATCTCGGTGGCCAGCTTCTGGGCCCGCTCGGCGTCGGTGGGCTCGTCGCCGCCGAGCGTGCCGACGGCGAGCAGCGCCACGATCGCGACGAGCGCCGCGCCCCACGCCCACCGCAGGTCGACGCGCCGCGTCCCGGCGCGGGCGGGGGCGCTCACGACCCCCCGTTCCGCTGGGCGTCGAACGCCTCGATGTACGCATCGAGCTGGCGCTCGGTGACCCCGCCGGTGATGCGCTCGGCGACGGTGCCGCCCGGTGCCACGAGGAACGACTCGGGGACCTTGGTGACGCCCCAGTCGACCGCGGTGCGGCCGTTGTCGGCGTCGAAGACCGTCCAGTCGCCGCCGTGCTCGTCGAACCACCGGCTCACCACGGCCGGATCCTGGTCGTAGACGATGCTGATGACCCGGGCGTCGCCGGCCTCCTCGTGGGCCTCCTGGAAGGCGATCAGCTCGGGGTGCTCCTTGACGCAGGGCGGGCACCACGTGGCGAAGAAGTTGACGACCACCCACTGCTCGTTGGCGGCGAGGTCGAACGGCTCGCCCCGCACGACCTTGCCGTTGACGGGCGGGGCGACCTGGCCGATGAGGTGGGACCGCTCGACGCGCTCGCCGCCCTCGCGGGTGGCCAGCAGCACCAGGAAGAGCGCCATGACGCCGCCGACGGCGAGCGCGGCGAGCAGCGTGGGGCGGGGACGGCGGCTCATGCGGGCGCTCCGGCCGGGACCGCCTCGGGATCGGCTTCGGCGCCCGGGTCGGGCCCGGCGCTCGCCTCGCCGACGGGGGCGGAGACGGGCTCGATCGGGCGCCGCCGCCGGCCCGGGAACGCGGCCAGGATCGACCCGAAGGCCATGACGCCGCCGCCGATCCACAGCCACACGATCAGCGGCTGCACGATGACCTTGACCGACACCGAGTCGCTGGCGGGCGGATCGGTCACCGACAGCATCACCGAGCTGGTGAGGGTGTTCTTCACGGTCGGCCGGCCGATGGTCTGGTTGCCGTTCGGGAACTGCTGGAGCGCCGGCGTGTAGACCTTGCCGTCCACCCGGAACGAGGCCCGAAGCTCGGTCGCCGCCCCGGCGACGGCCACGCTGTCGCCCAGGTAGGTGACGGTGTGGCCGTCCACGGTCACCGTGGACGGGCAGCCGCGCTCCGCGGTGGTGCACATGCGGGCGTCGCGCTCGGTCTGGAAGCTGTTCGACGCCGCGAGCGCGACCGCGATCATGAGCACGCCGAGGTGCACGATCATGCCGCCGTTGGTCCGGCCGAGGAGGCCGCGTACGCCCTGGCGGCGGGTGGCCAGCACGAGCTGGCGAACCGCGGCGCCACCGGCGAAGCCGGCGAGCAGGAAGGCGAGCAGCGGGGCGAAGCCGCGGGCCCCGACCGCCACGGCCACCGCGAGGGTGCCGACGCCGACCCAGGCGGGCCAGAGCAGCCGGGTGCCGAGGGTCTCCAGCGACGCCTTGCGCCACGGCAGGACGGGGGCGATCGCCATGAGGAACAGCAGCACGAAGCCGATGGGCATCGACATGCGCTCGAAGTAGGGGGCGCCGACGGTGATGCGGTCGCCGTTCAGCGCCTCGGCCACGAGCGGGAAGACCGTGCCGAGCAGCACCACGAACGCGAAGCCGGCGAACACGATGTTGTTGAGGAGGAACGAGCCCTCGCGCGACACCGGCGAGTCGATCCGCGCCGGGGAGCGGAGCCGGTCGCCCCGCCAGCCGATGAGGCCGACGGACACCGCGACGATCACGCCGAAGAAGGTGAGCAGCATCCAGCCGATGTCGGACTCGCTGAAGGCGTGCACCGAGTCGAGCACCCCGGAGCGGGTGAGGAACGTGCCGAGGATGGTGAGCGAGAACGTGGCGCACAGGAGCGAGAGGTTCCAGACCCGCAGCATCCCGCGCCGCTCCTGGACCATCACCGAGTGGATGTAGGCGGTGGCGGTGAGCCAGGGCAGGAACGAGGCGTTCTCGACCGGGTCCCACCCCCAGTAGCCGCCCCAGCCGAGCACCTCGTGGGACCACCAGGCGCCCAGGATGATGCCGACGGTGAGGAACGCCCACGCGAAGAGCGTCCACCGGCGGGTCTCGACCAACCAGCCCTCACCGAGGCGGCCGGTGGCGAGCGCGGCGATCGCGAACGCGAACGGCACGGTGAAGCCCACGTAGCCCAGGTAGAGCATCGGCGGGTGGAACGCCATCAGCGGGTGGTTCTGGAGCAGCGGGTTGGGCCCCGGCCCGTCGGTCGGCACCACCGACAGCACCCTGAACGGGTTGGCGGGCCCGACCATCAGCCCGAAGAAGAACAGGGTGACGGCGAACATGACCACCATCGCCCAGCCCACGAGCGGGTCGTCCAGCCGGCGCCGGAACTTGAGCACGACCGCCACCGAGAACCCGCAGAGCACCAGGGTCCACAGCAGGATGGAGCCCTCCAGCGCCCCCCACAGGGTGGCGACGTTGTAGAGCGCGGGGGTGGAGCGGGAGCCGTTGCGGGCCACGTACTCCAGGCTGAAGTCCCGGGTGATGAGCGCCCGCTCCATGGCCACGAACGAGAGGGCGGCGCAGCCGAAGGTGAGCCAGGCGTAGACCCTGGCCTGGCTGAGCAGCGCCCGGTTGGCCGTCTTGAGGCCGACGAGGAGGAAGGCGATGCCGCAGAGGGCGGTGAGCGCGCCCATCCAGACGCCGACCTTGCCGAGGCTGGCGTTGGCCGAGGCGAAGGTGACCGTGGAGACCAGCGCGGTCACGAGGCGTCCGACCCCGCCTCGTCATCGACGCGCTCGGGGTGCTTCTCCTCGTAGTGGCCGTCGTCCTTCTCCTTGTAGTCCTCGGTGTGCTTCACGAGGATGCGGTCGCTCAGGTACGCGGTGCCGGCCTCGTTCCAGTGCCCTTCGAGCACCACGGGGAGCCCGGCCTTGAACAGGGCGGGCTCCTTGCCGGTGTTGACGATGTCCACCGAGACGTCGTTGTACTCGATGGTGAAGCGGCCGGGCGCCTCGTCGGTCGCCTTCACCGGCTTGCCGACGACCACGCCCTGGAGGCGGAACCGCTTCGTGCCGAGCGACTCCCTCTGGGCGACCGCCTCGTCCGCGTTGCGGTAGAACAGCGCGGCGTCACGGGCCGCGTAGGCCACGAAGCCGATGGCGACCACGAGGCCCACGAGGACCGCGATGGCGCCCCACCGGCGGACGCCGCCCCGGCCGGCGGCGACGGCGGTGTCGCGCGGGGTGAGGTCGAGGCCGCCGTCGTCCAGGTCGCGGTCGTCGGGCAGGTCGGGGTTCTGGCGGGGCGTTCGGTCGCTCACAGCCAGCGACGCTCCTCGGGCGGGAGCTGCCGGCTCACCCGGCGGCCCCGGACGATGGTGGCGACGGTGAGCAGCAGCAGGGCGCCGACGGTGACGCCGTAGCCCCCGGCGACGTACGCCCACTCGTTCTGGGCGGCGAGCAGCGGGCTCATGACAGCGTCCCTTCGGTGGTGACGGCGTCGGTCGGGACGGCGTCGGTGGAGGCGGCGTCAGCGGTGACGGCGTCGGGGCGGGCCTCGGCGCGGCGCTCGGCGAGAGCGCGGTCGAGGCCGCTGGCCTCCAGCCGGGCGGCCGCGTAGTGGAGGCGGAAGCGGTGGATCATGAGCCATCCGTAGAGGGCGACGGCGAGCACCATGCCGAACATGAGGGCGAACAGCTTCAGCCCGTCGATGCTCGGGTCCACCTTGCTGACGGTGGCGTCCTGGTGGAGCCCGCGCCACCAGGTGACCGAGTAGTGGACGATCGGCACGTTCACGAAGGCCACGACGCCGAGGATGGCGGCGCGCTTGGCCCGCACGACCGGGTCGAGGATGGCACCGCGGAGGGCGAGGTAGCCGAGGTACATGATGAAGAGCACGAGGGTGCTGGTGAGCCGGGCATCCCACTCCCACCAGGTGCCCCAGGCGATGTGGCCCCAGATGGAGCCGGTGGCGAGGGTGAGGAAGGTGAAGACGACGCCGATCTCCGCCGAGGCGACCGCCAGCACGTCCCAGCCCTCGGTGCGCTTCCACAGGTAGGCGATGCTCGTGATCGCGGTGACGAGGAACGCCACGTAGCAGGCCACGGCCACCGGCACGTGGACGTACATGATCCGCACCATGTCGCCCATCTGGTTCTCCGAGCCGGTGTCGGCCGGCGAGAACACGAGGGCCACGAGGAGGAAGAGGATCACCCCGGCGAGCACGACCAGGCCGTAGGTACGGCTGCCCCGGGAGGCCGTGCCGTCGGGGTGCAGGCGGAACAGGCCCGTGCTCCCGCCGGCGTCGGTGCCGGCGGGCGTGTCGAGGTGGGGTCTCACGTTTCCTCCAGGAGGGGTTCGAAGGCCACGATCCCGATCGCGGTGTAAAGGCATCCGAAAACGCCGAGCATGGCGATCCAGCGCCAGCCGGCGCCGGGATCGCGGTCGTACGCGGCGGTGAACGCCTGGCTGGCGCCGATGAGCACCGGGGCCACCATCGGCAGCATGAGCAGCGGCAGGAGCGAGTCGCGGACCTTGAGGCCGGCGGCCATGACCCCGAGGATGGAGCCGATGGCGGCCAGGCCGAGCGTGGCGGTGGCACCGGCGGCGAGCAGCAGCAGCGGGCCGTGGGGGGTGGTGCCGTAGAAGACGGTGACGCCGGCCAGCAGCACGAGCTGGAGGGCCACGAGGTGGAGCGCGATCCCGGCGGTCTTGCCGAGGAAGACCCCGCCCGGGTCGAGGCCCGACATGCGCAGCGAGTCGGTGACGCCGTTCTCGGCCTCGACCGTGAAGCTGCGCTGGAGCGCGAGCAGGGTGCTGAAGAGGACGGCGAGCCAGTAGAGGCCGGGCGTGGCCTGGCCGAGGATGCGGCGGTCGGGGTCGAGCGCGAACGCGAACAGGATGAGCACGAGCACCGCGAACGGCAGCACCTGGCTCAGGATGACGCGGCTCCGCCACTCCAGGCGGAGGTCCTTGGCCGCGACGAGCCGGGCGTCCGCCAGCAGCGCGCCGAGGCTGCCGGGCCGGGGGCCGGGGTGCTCAGCCAACGGTGGCCTCCCGCCCGCCGCCCGGCCCCGCAGCCCGGGGTCCGGCCGAGCCGCTGCCGCGCGTCGCGCCGACGTCGTCGGTGCCGGCCGTGGTGGCGTCACCGCTGCCGTCGCGGTCGATGGCGGCCGTGTCGCCGGTGGCGAGCGCGGTGCCGCCGGCCAGGTTGACGGTGCGCGTCGCCACAGCCTCGGCCCGGTCCAGCTCGTGCGAGGCGAAGAGCACGGTGGCGCCGGCCGCCACGGCCTCGCCCATGAGCGCGTCGACCAGGTCGCGGCCGTCGCGGTCCAGGGCGGCGTGGGGTTCGTCCAGCAGCCAGAGCCGGGGGCGCCGGGCCACCAGCACCGCGAGCGACGTGCGCTTCTTCTGCCCCGCGGACAACCGGTTGACCGCGACGTCGGCCAGCCGCCCGTCGAGGCCGAGGCGGGCCATGGCGGCATCCGCGTCGCTGCGCCGGGCCCGGGCGGCCCGGGCCCAGAAGCGCACGTTGTCGGCCACGGTCAGGTCCTCGTAGAGCCCGCTGGCGTGGCCGAGCAGGCCCACCCGGCCCCGCACCCCACGGCGGTCGGTCCGCAGGTCGGTGCCGAGCACGCCGGCCTCGCCGTCGACCACCGGGACGAGCCCCGCGCAGGCGCGCAGCACCGTGGTCTTGCCGGCGCCGTTCGGCCCCTGGAGGAGGACGATCTCACCGGCCGACACGTCGAGGTCGACGCCGGCCAGGGCGGGAAAGCGACCCAGGAGGCAGATCGCGCCACGGAACCGAACCACGCTCTCCATGGACCCCTCAACGCTACCGGCGCACCCGGACCCCGGCCCAGTCCACCCCCGGTGCCCCCCGTCACGGCGGACGTGGGGACCCCGTGACACCACCGATGACCGGGCGGGTGGCACCCCACCACGGCGGCCGGTGATCCGGCGGTGGGTCAGCCGGCCTTCTGGTTGAGGAGCTGGGTGGCGAGCTTGCCGTCGGCCTGGCCCTTGGTGGCCTTCATGACCTGGCCGATGAAGAAGCCGGTGAGCTTGCCGCGGGCCTTGGGGTCGCCCGAGGTGAAGGTGGTCCACTCGTCGGGGTTGCTCGCGATGACCTCGTCCACCACGGCCTCCAGCGCGCCGGTGTCCATCGCCTCGAAGCCCTTGGCCGCAGCCACCTCGGCCGCGGTGGCGGTGGGGTCCGCCACCAGCTCGGCCAGCACCTGCTTGGCCTGGGTGGCGGTCAGCTCGCCGCCGGTCTCCAGGCGGACCAGCTCGGCGAGGCGGCCCGGGTCGAGGGCCGCGCCCCCCTCCCCCGCCAGGTTCTGGGTCACGTGCACGAGCACCCGGGCTCCGTCCGCGCCCGCCTCGATGGCGGCGACGGCCTGGTCGTCCTGGCCCCGGTCCACCACCGCGACCACCGACTCGTCGGTCCGGGCGGCGCCGGTGCGCGCCGCGAGGCGCTCCCGGCGGGCCGCGGGCAGGAGCGGCAGCGACGCGGCGATGGCCTCGACCCAGGCCGGGTCGGGGTCCACCGGCACGAGGTCGGGTTCGGGGAAGTAGCGGTAGTCGTCCGCGTCCTCCTTGGTGCGCATGAGGACGGTGGTGCCGGTGGCCTCGTCCCAGCCCCGGGTGGACTGGACGACGGGCTCGCCGGCGGCGTGCAGGTCGGCCTGGCGGGCCGCCTCGAACTCGATGGCGCGCACGAGCGAGCGGAGCGAGTTGACGTTCTTGATCTCGCAGCGGGTGCGCAGCTCGTCGGTGCCCTCGCGCCGGACCGAGATGTTGGCGTCGACGCGCAGCGACCCCTCCTCCATCTTCCCGTCGGAGACGCCGCAGGCCACGAGGATGGCCCGCAGTTCGGCCACGTACTGGCGGGCCTGCTCGGCGGAGCGGACGTGGGGCCGCGAGACGATCTCCAGCAGCGGCACGCCGGCCCGGTTGTAGTCGATGAGCGAGTAGGCGGCGCCGGCGATGCGACCGTCTCCTCCCACGTGCGAGGACTTGCCGGTGTCCTCCTCCAGGTGGGCGCGCTCGACCTCGACCACGTGGCCGCCGGGCAGCTCCAGCGCCCCGCCGACGACGATCGGCAGGTCGTACTGGGAGATCTGGAAGTTCTTCGGCATGTCCGGGTAGAAGTAGTTCTTCCGGCTGAAGACCGAGCGGCGGATCTCGGCGCCGATGGCGGACCCGAAGCGGATGGCCAGCTCGACCGCCCGCTCGTTGACGACGGGCAGGGTGCCCGGGAGGCCGAGGGTCACCGGGTCGACGTTGGTGTTTGGATCGTCGCCGAAGCTGTTGGGGGCGCCGGAGAACATCTTGGTGACCGTCGCCAGCTCGGCGTGGACCTCCAGGCCGCAGACCAGCTCCCAGCGGGAGCCGTCGGTGGCCTCGACCACGAGCACGTCGTCGCTGTCGGGGACGGTGATCGGGTTGCCGAGCGAGTCGGTGGGGACGCGGGTGTCGGTCACGGGCGGGTGCCTCCCGGGGCGGCCACGGCGAAGGTGGCGGGGGCGGGCGCGGCGGCTTCGAGCACGGCCGCGGTGCGGAACAGGGGGACCTCGCCGAGCGCGGGGGCGAGCACCTGGACGCCGACGGGCAGGTCGTCCGCGGTGCCGAACGGGAGCGACATCGCGGCGTGGCCGGCCAGGTTGGTGGGGATGGTGCAGATGTCGTTGAGGTACATGGTGAGCGGGTCCTCGATGGCACCGAGGGCGAAGGCCGGGGTGGGCGCGGTGGGCGACAGGAGCACGTCGGCCCGCTCGTAGGCGGCGGCGAAGTCCCGGGCGATGAGGGTGCGGACCTTCTGCGCCTTGCCGTAGAAGGCGTCGTAGTAGCCGGCGGAGAGCGCGTAGGTGCCGAGCATGATGCGGCGCTTGACCTCGTCGCCGAAGCCGGCGGTGCGGGTGGCGATCATCATCTCGTTGGTGGTGGGCGCGTCGACCCGCAGGCCGTAGCGGACGCCGTCGAAGCGGGCGAGGTTGCTGGACGCCTCGGCGGGGGCGATCAGGTAGTAGGCGGAGAGCCCGTAGGTGACCGCGGGGACCGACACCTCCACGACCTCGGCGCCGGCCGCGGCGAGGGCGTCCGCGGCCTCGCGGACCCGGGCGACCACCGCGGGGGCGATGCCGTCGCCCAGCAGCTCGGTGACGAGGCCGACGCGCAGGCCGGCCACGCCGTCGTCCAGGTGGCCGAGCACCGGCTCGGGCGGCTGCGGGATGGAGGTGGCGTCCGCGGGGTCGGGGCCGGCGATGGCGTCGAGGAGGAGCGCGGCGTCGGCGACGTCGTTGGCGAAGGGGCCGACCTGGTCGAGCGACGAGGCGAAGGCCACGAGGCCGTAGCGGCTGACGAGCCCGTAGGTGGGCTTGACGCCGACGACGCCGCAGAAGGCGGCGGGCTGGCGGATGGAGCCGCCGGTGTCGGAGCCGAGGGCGAGCGGGGCGAAGTCGGCCGCGACCGCGGCGGCCGAGCCGCCCGACGAGCCGCCGGGGACCCGGTCGAGGTCGACGGGGTTGCGGGTGGGCCCGAACGCCGAGTTCTCGGTGCTGGAGCCCATGGCGAACTCGTCCAGGTTGGTCTTGCCGACGGTGACGGCCCCCGCGGCGGCGATGCGCTGGACGACGGTGGCGTCGTACGGCGGCACCCAGCCGTCGAGGATGCGGGACGAGCAGGTGGTGGCGACGCCCCGGGTGGCGAGGTTGTCCTTGACGGCGAGGGGCACGCCGGCGAGCGGGCCGACGGGCTCGCCGGCGGCGACGGCCCGGTCGATCGCCTCGGCCCGCTCGACGGCGGCCTCGGCGGTCACGACGTTGAAGGCGTGCACGTCGGCCTCGTGGGCCTCGATGCGCGCCAGGTGGGCCCGGGTGATCTCGGCGGCGGACTCCTCGCCGGCGGCGACGGCCCGGGCGATGTCGACGGCGCGGCGGCCGGCGCCGCTCACGGGGCTTCCCCGAGGATGGTGGGGACGGAGAAGCGGCCGTCCTCGGCGGCCGGGGCGCCGGCGAGCGCGTCGGCGTTGGCGAGCGTGGGACCGGCCTCGTCGGGGCGCCAGACGTTCACGAGGGGGTACGGGTGCGAGGTCGGCTCGACGTCGTCCAGCTCCAGGGCCTCCACGTCCTCGGCGTGTTCGAGGATGGCGGCGAGCTGGCCGGTGAAGCGCTCGACCTGATCGTCGTCGAGCCGGAGGCGGGCGAGGGTCGCCACGTGGGCGACGTCGTCGCGGCTGATGCGTTCGGACATGGGCTCCGATGGTACGGGTCCGCCCGCACCCGCCGGCAACGCAGGCCCGCCGGGCGTCCTCAGCCGGTGACGCGGCGGGCGAAGTCGACCGTGGCCTGCTCCACCAGGTCCTTGTCGTTGTCCATCGTGACCACGTGGTAGCTGTCCTCGGCGTAGACCCGCTCCACCGGGCCGGTGGCGCGCTCGGCGAGGATGTCGGAGTTCACCGGCGGGACCACGTGGTCCTCGCGGCTGGTGACGATCAGCAGCGGCGAGCCGATGCGGTCGAGGCGTCGGTCCAGCTCGGCGGCCATGTCGAGCATCGAGAGGAGCGGCGCGACCGGGGTCTCGGGGTAGGCCGACTCCTCCACCCCCTCCTTCTTGATGTCGGAGCCGATGCCGCCGAAGCGGTCGACACCGGTGGCGGCCAGCTCCTCCACGAAGGCCCGCATGCCCTCGGGTTCGGACACGATGGCGTTGATGGCGACGAGCCCGGCGACCTCGGGGTGGTCCGCGCCGAGCCACGCGGTGAGGGCGCCGCCCATGGACAGGCCCACGATCACCACCTGCTCGCAGCGGGCGGCGAGGCGCTGGTAGGCGGCCTCGGCCTCGGCCAGCCAGTCGGCGAAGCCGGTGGGGATCATGTCCTCGATCGTGGTGCCGTGGCCGGGCAGCAGCGGCATCTCGACCGAGAAGCCCGCCGCGGCGAGCGCCTCGGCGATGCCGCGCATGGAGCCGGGGTTGCCGGTGAAGCCGTGGAGCACGAGCGCGCCGGCCGGGCCGCCCTCGTGGGACCAGGGCTCGGCGCCGGGGATGAGGTGGCCGGGCTGCGCGTTCGACATGGGGACTCCTGGCTGGCTGGTGCGACGGTGATCGGTGCGCCGCGCCCGCCGGTGGCGACCGTCGGCGACCTCCCGACAGGCAACCACATCCGGCCACCCCGGGTGGTCCACCGCCACGACGGTCCTTGACCCGGAGGTCAAGAAGGTGGTCGACTGCGGGCATGAGCGACGAGCGTCGGCTGACGACCCAGGGCCAGGAGCGCAAGGAGCAGCTCCTCGACCGGGCGGCCGAGCTGTTCGCCGAGCGCGGCTACGCCGAGACCCGGGTGCTCGACATCGTGCGCGCCGCGGGCGTGGCGAAGGGCCTGTTCTACTGGTACTTCGAGAACAAGGAGGCGCTGTTCCGCGAGCTGGTGGAGCAGAACCGCCTCCGGCTGCGCAAGGCGCAGCGGGCGGCGATCGACCCGGGCGCGGAGCCGCTGCTCCAGATCCGCCAGGGGGCCGAGGCGTCGGTGCAGTTCATGGCCCGCTACGCCCACTTCTTCGCGCTGCTGGAGGTCGAGAACCTCGATGAGAGCTTCGCCGAGGTCCGCCGCCGCGGCACCGAGGTCCACGCGGACGACGTGGCCCGCATCATCCGGGCGGGCATCGAGGACGGCTCGATCCGCCCCGAGAACGACGTGCTGCTCGCCTACGGCGTGACCGGCATGGTCGGCTACTACGGCCACTTCCACCGGACGGGGCGGATGCCGATGCCGGTCGACGAGCTGGCCGCGTTCGTGGGCCGCCTGGTGGTGTGCATGCTCGCCTCGACCGAGGAGGTCGTGGTGCGGGTGCTGCGCGAACCGGTGACCCCGCTCACCTTCGCGGACTGAGCGGCGCCCGGCCGCCGGCTCCGGGCCTCGCCGCGCCGCGGCGCCGCCGCGCACCCGCGTCGGCGGCGCGGTAGTGTCCGCCGCGGCTCGACGGAAGGGCCCCCGAGAGGTTCCGAGGAGGAACGGTGTCGAAGTTTCTGAGCGACGAGTGGTTGGAGCAGGCCAAGGCCATCCGTGAGGAGTACGCGGGTGCCGGCGGCGCCCCGCCTCACAAGATGCGCATGAACCTGGTGGTGACCGCGGTGCCCGACGATGTGGCCGACGGCGACATCGACGCCCACCTCGACACCACCGAGGGCGACATGGACATGGACGTCGGCCACCTGGAGAACCCCGACCTCACCGTCACGCTCGACTACGACGTCGCCAAGGCGATCCTCGTGGAGGGCAACCCGCAGGCCGGGATGCAGGCGTTCATGGCCGGCAAGATCAAGGTGCAGGGCGACATGACCAAGCTCATGGCGATGCAGGGCGCCGCCCCCGACCCGGTGGCCGCCGAGATCGCCGAGAAGATCAACGCCATCACCGACTGAGCGTCGATCGTTCTCGACCCGAGGGGGCCGTCCGCACGGGCGGCCCCCCGTCGCGCCCGGCGCCGGGCCGCGTCAGTGCCCGGCGGCGAGGGTGACGTCGTGGCCCGCGCCCGTCCCGGCGGCGTCGGGGCCGCTCCCGCGCTGGGGCGGGCCGTCGTCGGGGCCGAGCTCGTCGGCGGGGCGGGTGGTGGCGCCGACGATGCGGGTGGCGGTGACGATGCCGACCACCGCGAGGGCGAGGCCGGCCAGGTAGCCCCACGGGTAGGAGGCGGCCTCGCCGACCACCTGCTCGCGGGCCTGCTGGACGCTCTGCATGGCGGTGATGCCGATGACGACGCCCACCTGGTTCATCATCTGCTGGGCGGCGCCGGCGATGCCGTAGTCGTGGGAGGCGACCGAGGCGGTGACCGACGCGGTGAGCGGCGGCATGGCGATGCCCATGCCGATGCCGGCGAGGGCGAGCGCGCCCATGATGAGGACCGGCGTGGTGGCCTCGCCGAAGGTCGCCATCCAGGCCATCGCGGCGCCGACGGCGACGGCTCCGGCGATCGCGGTGGGCTTGGCGCCGAGGCGGCGGGCGATGGCACCGGCCCACACGCCCATGATGGAGAAGGCGAGCGGGCGGGAGATGCTGATGAGGCCGGTGCGGGTCTCGGTGAAGTCCAGGACGTTCTGGAGGTACAGCGGGGTGAGGATGAACGAGCCCATGTAGGCGGCGTTGAGCAGCGCCTGGGTGAGCACCGCGAAGGTGAAGCCGCGGCGGGCGAGGTAGTGCAGCGGGAACAGCGGGTTGGCGGCCCGGCGCTCGACCCGGACGAAGCCCAGGAGGGCGAGGGGCGACACGGCCAGCGCGACGAGGACGGTGGGGCTGAGCCAGCCCAGCCGGGGTGCCTCGCTGAGCGCGAAGAGCACGGGGGTGACGGTGAGGGCCACGAGCCCCGCACCGGCGAGGTCGAAGCGGCCGTGGACGTGGCGGGGCGTCTCGGGGAACAGCCGGACGGCGAGCAGGAGCGCGAGGAGGATGAGCGGCACCTGGGCGAGGAACATGGTCCGCCAGCCGAAGGTCTCGATGAGCGGGCCGCCGGCCACCACGCCCACCACGGGGGCACCGGCGCCGACCATGCTCCAGTAGCCGAGGGCCCGCACCCGCTCGTGGCGGGGGAAGATGCGGGAGATGACGGCGAAGGAGGCCGGGCCGGTGGCGGCGCCCTCGATGGCGCCGAGGGTGCGGAAGGCGATGAGGGAGCCGGCGTTCCAGGCCAGGGCGGAGGCGACCGCGCAGGCGATGGCGCCGGCGAGGCCCCAGAGGAAGAGCCGGCGGTGCCCGAGGCGGTCGCCCAGCTTGCCGACGAGCGGGCCGACGACGCCGAAGGCGAGCATCGGGCCGGTGACGGCCCAGGTCATGGTGGGTTCGCTGGTACCCAGCTCGTCCGCGATGCGGTGGATGGAGACGGCCAGGATCGTGATGGTGACGTTGACCGAGAACAGGCCGAACAGCACCGTGAACAGGGTCCACCAGCGGTTGGCGGGCGGGGCGTCGAGGGGGTCCGTGGGGGGTGGGTCGACCACGGCTCGACGCTACTTGACCCGCGGGTCAAGCGGCCAAGGCCGAGCGGGTCGATCGGTCGAGCGGGTCGATCGGTTGCGCCGCTCGATCGCCGCTCAGCCGAGGACGATGTCGACCTTGGTGCCCTTCGCGACCTCGCTCCCGTAGGCGGGCTTCGTCCGCTTCGGGGTGCCCTCGGCCGGGCCGGTGACCTTGCCCGGCACCAGGCCGGCCCGGCGCAGGACCGCGGAGGCCTGCTTGGCCGTCTCGGTCCAGGACACGTCGGGGACCTTCACCAGCTCGGGGCCCCTGGAGACCGTGATGACGACGGTGCCGCCCCGGGCGAGGGTGCCGTCGACGGGCTGCTGGCCCATCACGATCCCCTCCTTCACGTCGTCGCTGAAGGCCCGCTCCACCTGGGCCACGAGGCCGACGGCCTCGATCGCCGCCTTGGCCGCCTCCTCGGTGCGCCCCGACAGGCCGCGGGGCACCTCGCGCGGCGCCGGGCCGTCGGAGGCCACGAGGCCGATCTCGGTGCCGCGCTCGATGGTCGGCGGGGTGCCCTCGGCGAACTGGATCAGCGAGCCGGCCGGGACGTCCTCGTGGTGGCGGGTCTCCGTCACCGTCGACGGCAGGCCGCCCATGGCGAGGATGCCCTGGACCTCCTCGATCGGCCGGCCGCCGAGGTCCTGGGGGACCTCGACCATCGGCTGGCCCTCCGAGACGATGAGCGTGACGGTGCCGCTCTTCTCCAGCCGGGTGCCGGGGGCGGGTTGGACGCCCAGGAGCTGGCCGGCGACGGTGTCGACGTGGCGGGTGCGCGTCGTCTTCACGGTCCAGCCCGAGCCCTCCAGGAGCCGGGTGGCCTGGTCGGGGTCGAGGCCGCGGACGCCGGGCACCGGCAGCAGCACCGGCGGCGGCGCGGGCGCCTTCTCCGGCGGTTCGTAGGCGAGGGCGGCGGCGACCCCGGCACCGCCGGCCACGAGCAGGACCGCCGCGGCCACGTACGGCCAGCGGCGACGGCGGCGGGGCTCGGCCGGCTCCTCGTCGCCCGGGGGCTCGGGGGGCAGCTCGTCGGGGGGAACGATCGCCGCGACGGGGGCGGTCCGGTCCCGGCCCGCGGCCGGATCGCCCGCCCCCCAGCGGGTGCGCTCCTCGGTCGGCCGCTGCGCCGGGGGGTGGGGGTCCACGAGGGCCGTCTCGCCGTGGCCGCCGGCCCCCACGGCACCGGCGGCCACCAGCGTGCGGTCCTCGTCCGCGACGGCCAGCTCCGCGGTGGGCCGGTCGTCCACCTCGAAGCGGTCGGGGCCGTCCCCGTCGAGGGCGACGACGGCGGCGGCCACCTCGGCCGGGGCGTCCGCCTCGTCCGGGTCGTCCGCCTCGCCGGCGCCGTCGGTGAGGTCGGCGCGGTCGGTCCCGTCGGCGACGGCCGGGTCCTCGTGATCGAACGGCTCACCGTCGGGCGCGACCCCGTCGAGGTGGTCGGCCGAGGCCGGCGGGGCGTCGTCGTGGCCCACCGCCTCCAGCCCGGCGGCCACCAGCAGGGCGGGCTCGGCGTTGGACACCCAGTCGGGCGGGTCCAGGCCGAGGTCGTCGTCGTCCAGGTCGGCGCCGACCGACGGCGGCGCCGCGTCGGTGGTGAGGATCGGGGCGTGGAGGGTCGGCTCGCGGTCCGGGGCGTCGACGGCCGCCGACTCCAGGGCGCCGGCGAGCGGCAGCAGGTCGGGCCGCGGGAGCTCCTTCGCGGCCCGCAGGAGGCCGGCGGCGAGGCTCCGGGCGTCGATGCGCTGGGCCGGGTCTGGGTGACCGGCCCGGGTGAGGACGGGCACGAGCGGGCCGAGCGCCTCGGGCACCTCCAGGGGCCGGTCGACCCGGGCCATGAGGGTGCCGAGGGTGGTGTCGGCCCGGAAGGGCACGTCGCCGGTCACGGCCTCCACGATCACGAGGGCGAGCGCGTACACGTCGGCCTTGCCGGACAGCTTCTCGCCCTTGGCCTGCTCGGGGGCGGCGTAGCGGGCCGTGCCCAACATGGCGCCCTGCGGCTCGGTCCAGGCCGCCTCCGCGAGCGCCCGGGCCAGGCCGAAGTCGGCGATGCGGAGCCGGTGGTCGTCACCGAAGAGCAGGTTGGCGGGCTTGATGTCGCGGTGCACGAAGCCCCGGCGGTGCGCGTAGTCGAGGCCCCGGGCGGCTTCGAGGCCCACCGCGAGCGCCTGCGACGGGGTGAGGGTCCCGCCCCGGTCGAGGAGGGCGCGGAGGCTGCCGCCGGCCAGGAACTCGGTGACGATGTAGGCGACCTCGTCGTCGCCCCAGTCGTAGACGGCCAGCACGTTGGGATGGCTGAGCGCCGCGGCGGCCTGCGCCTCGGCCCGGAAGCGGCGCAGGAAGTCGGCGTCGCCGGCCAGCGCGTCGTGCAGCATCTTGAGCGCGACCCGGCGGCGCAGCCGCACGTCGTCGGCCAGGAACACCTGCGCGGAGGCGCCCAGGCCGATCGGCGCGACGAGGCGGTACCTGCCGCCGAGCACGCGGCCGATCTCGGCGCTCATCCGGGGGTTGGACACACGCCGAGGGTACCCGGCCCCACCCCGTCCCACGTGGACGCCCCACCGGCGCCCGACCCCGGATGGCGCGGCGCTCACCGCCAGCCGCGAGACTGGGACCGATGACCTCCGACGTGCAGGACGAACCGGTCCCGGCCGCCCCCGGCGGTCCGGCCGCGTGGCCCCGGCGCCTGCACAGCCCGCGGCGCGAGTGGTTCCGCCGCTTCGTCATCGCCGCCGCGCTCGCCCTCGGCGTCTGGCTGCTCGTCATCGCCGCGAACCGCTCCGAGCACGGCCTGGAGCAGGGCTCGTCGGACCCGGTCGTGGTCGAGCGGTTCCCGCTCCCCGACGCGCAGGCGCCGAGCCAGAGCCAGGTGGGCGTCGTGCTCCAGCCGGGCTACGACGGCACGCTGTTCATCAACGGCACGAGGGTCCCCGAGGCGGAGCTGGACGGCGCCCAGGACCCGACCGAGATGGACCCGAAGGACCTGGAGCGCTACGGCGTGCGGCCGAACAACCGCCACCGCCTCTACTTCACGCCCGGCCGGGGCAAGGTGTTCGACGAGCTGCCCAAGGGCAAGGCGGTGGTCACGGTGCAGTACCACAAGGACCGCCAGCCCGGCGTCGACACCGGCACCGTGAGCTGGACCATCACCGTCCAGTAGCCGGACCGCCGCCAGCAGCCGGACCGCCGCCCGGCGGGGACGTGGCGAGCGGGGACGCGACGGGCGGGGCGGTCGGTCGGTCGGCTGCCGGCCGGTGCAGGGCGGCGAGGGCCCGGCTCAGGCCCCGACGGAAAGCTTGACGCCGGTCACCTGGTCGTGGATGCGCTCGGCCAGGCGGCGGGTCAGGTCGAAGACGTGGTCGGCCTGGGGCTCGTCGTGCAGGGCGAGGCCGCAGACGGGCGTGACGAGCGCCTGGCGGCGCAGCAGCACCGGGTCGCAGCCGGACTGCACCAGCTCGCACCACTGCGCCGAGAGCTGGCGCCACGAGCGGCTCGGGTGCTCGCCCAGCGGCCCGTCGGTGGCGACCGCGCCCCAGGCGATCCAGCCGCCCCGGTCGAGGAAGCCGCTCAGCGCCCCGGCCGAGCCGGTCACGTCGGCCCCGACGGGCAGCGAGAGCAGGTCGGGACCGGCCTGGAGCACGAGGCGCCAGTCGGCCGGCCCGCAGCAGTGCACGCCGGTGGCGGCGCGGCCCTCGGCGGCGGCGAGGGTGGCCGACAGGAGGTCGATGACCCCGTCGGCGGCGAGGCTCAGCTCCGGCCGCAGCCCGCCGACGAGGCCGGGCTCGTCCAGCACCACGAGGCGGGGCACGTGGGGGGCGAGCCGGTCGGCCAGGTCGAGCAGGTGGGTGCAGCGGGCCGCGGTGGCCCGGCCGGCGACCGCGAAGGCCACCTCGCTGGGCACGCCGGCGTGCACCAGGCAGAGCCCGAGGGTGACGGGCCCGGTGAGCTGGAGCTTGACCGGGTCGGTGCGGCCGGCGACGCGCTCCAGGAACCGGCGCCAGGTGAGGAAGGGTCGCCCGAGCAGGTCGGGGTCGCCCAGGGGCCGGGCCGGGTCGAGGACGTCGGGGTCCTCGACCGAGATGGTCCCGTCGAGGCCCACCTCCACGCCCGCGATGCCCCAGGCGGCCTGCGGGATCATCTGCTCCAGCGGGTCGATGGACGGGCAGGTGGGGGCGGCGGGCAGCTCGGGGGTGCGGTCGAGCACGAAGGCGATGGCGCGCTCCCGATCCGTGTGCGGGAGGCTGCCGACCGAGGTCGGCGCACCGAGCGGCAAGATCACCGTTCGCTGCTCCATCACGCCGCTCTGACGCACCGTTCTGAACCCCTTGTGGTCGGTCCCCACCCCTACGGAATAGCGAGCGCCGCTCGCGGTCGGCAAATCTCGGGGCCGTGTCCGGCATCGAACGTCTCGGAACCTGGCCGTCCCGGCTGCTCTGGATCCTGCTCGCGCCCCTGGTCGCGGGCCCGGTCGGTGCGGCGCTCGACGGTCGCAGCGGCCCGGTCGCGGCGGTCGTGCTGGTGGGCCTGTGGCTCGGCTGGGCGGTGGGCCTCGGGGCGCTGCTCGTGCCCCGGAGCAGCGCGCTGACCACCCTCCGGCTGGTCGTGCCCGGCGGTCTCGCGGCGGTGCTCGCCGCGCTGGCGGCGGGGGCGCCGGTGGACGCCACCGCGGTCGCGGCGGTGGTGGTCGCGTCCCTCGCCGCGCTGTCGGTGCTGACGCCGTGGGTGGGCGAGGCGTTCGTCGACGGGTCGTCCTACGGCCCCGAGCACCGGCTGCCGCTGCGCCTGCCGGCGCTCTTCTCGCTGCTGGTCGTGCCGGCCACCTGGCTGCTGGCCGCGGCCGGGATCGTGGCCGGCCCGCTCCTGCTGGCGGCGCGGGCGTGGCTGCCCGGGGTGGTGGCGCTCGTGGCCGGCTGGCTGCTGGCGGTCGGCTGCGTGCGCAGCCTGCACCAGCTCACCCGGCGGTGGGTGGTGCTCGTGCCCACGGGGCTGGTGCTGCACGACGCGCTGGCGATGCCCGAGCCGCAGCTCTTCCTGCGCACCTCGATCCGCCGGCTCGGCCCCGCGCTCGCCGGCAGCGAGGCCCGGGACCTGACCTCGGGCGCGCCGGGCCTCGCGCTCCAGCTCGACCTGGACGAGCCGGTCGACCTGCTGGTCCGGGTGGGCGGCCGCCGCACCGAGACGGTGGCGGAGACGTCGATCCTCTTCACGCCCAGCCGCCCCCGGCGCCTCCTCGACGCCGCGGCGAAGCGCCGCATCCCCCTCGGCTGATCCCCGCCCCTCCCCCGCCGCCCCCCCCCCCGCCGAACCCAACCGACTCAACCGAACTTGGCACTGGTGCGTAGCGCCGGTGCGGCTTTTCCATGCCAAGTTCCGGGGGACGACCCACCCCAACCCCGCTGGCGCCACCGAACTTGGCACTGGCACGTAGCACCGGTGCGGCTTTTCCGTGCCAAGTTCGAGGGGTCAACCCGTCTTCCGGGCAAACCGGCCGGGTCCGCTCCGGCTCCGCTCGGGTCAGGGGAGGGGTGAGCGGAGGATCAGCTCGGCGTTGCGGTCCTCGGGGCCGCCGAGCTGGTCCATCGGGTCGAACCAGCGGTCGTCGTTGGCGGCCAGCTCCCGGGAGATCGAGGCGAGGCGGGCCGGGGTGAACCCGTCGGGGTGGCGGTACGGCACGGCCGGGTCGCTGCGGTGGTCGAGGACGGTGCTGAGGATGCTGAGGGTGCCGTCGCCGTTGTCGAACAGCTCGATCGTGCGCCCCTGCTGGCCGAAGTCGATGGCGCTGGCGGTGTTGACCTCCCACCAGCCCCGGCCGGTGCCCGGGCGCGGGTGGGCGGCGATGCGGTGCTCGTGGGAGTGCCCGTTCAGCCACAGGACCACGTTCGGGTAGCGGTCGAGGAGGGCGACGAGGGCGGCGCCGTCGGTGGCGGGCCCGGGGTCGACCTCGTCCTCGCGGGTGTTGTCGATCGTCCACGAGCTGTGGTGGCTGGCGACGATCACGAGCCGGTCCTCGGCACCGGGGCCGCCGTCGACGGGACGCCCGGTGGGGTCGAGCCACCGGCTGTGGTGGCGTTGCAGCTCGGCCTCCAGCCAGGCGGTCTGGCGGGGGCCGAGGCGGCCGCCGTCGCCGCTCGTGTGGTGGCAGGAGTCGAGGGCCACGAGCTGGATGCCGGGCCCGGCGGGGCGGCTCCACCAGGTGGTGCCGGCCGCGAGGTGCTCGGGGCCGAAGCCGTGGCCCACGGGGCCGGCGCCGGCGTTGGCCGGCTCCAGCAGGCGGGCGAGGTACTCCTCGACGGGCAGGGCCCGGCGGGCGTCGGGGTCCGCGGCCACGCGCAGCACGCCGGGGCCGAGCTGGAGGCGGGCGTAGCGCTCGGGGTCCCCGCCGGCCACGGTGGCGAGCGCGATGGCCCGCACGAGGGCGGCGGCGCTGACCGGGCTGCGGTCGCCGCCGCGGAGGAGCGCGTCGAGGCGGCCGATGTGGGGCGGCCCGGCGGCCTCGCCGAAGGTGCCCTGGAAGAGCTGGTCGTGGTTGCCGAAGACGGCGAACCAGGGGACGTCGAGGCCGGCGGGGCGGAAGGGGGCGACGGCGGCGTCGAGGAAGCCGGGCAGGTGGGGGAAGCCCTCGCGCTGGCGGCGGTCGTAGCCGGCCCGGTCGGGGTGCCAGACGGCCTTCCACCCGCTGCGCTGGATGCCCTCGTAGCGGCCGTCGAGGCCGGTGTTGGGCACGATCTCGGTGCCGTTGAGCACGCCGAGCCACCAGTCGACCTCGGCAGCGGTGCGGTTGTCGGTGTTGTCGCCGGTCTGGACGCACCAGGCCATCTCGGCGCCGCTCACCGGGCTCGTGCGCACCGCGTTGGTGGCCTGGACGAGCGCGTCGAAGACCTGGGCGGTGCAGGTCTCCTGGGGCCGGTGGCCGGAGTCCGAACCGGGGTTGACCCAGCCGAAGGACTCCCCGCCCACGAGCCGGGCCGGTGACTGGGCGTCGCAGACGTGCACGTCGGTGTGGTGGGCGGCGTAGAGCAGCGAGCGGCGGCGGGCGGCCCGGTCGGGCGCGGGGGCGGCACCGAGGTCGTCGCGGAGCAGGTGGGCCTCGCCGGGTGCCCAGCCGAGGCGGCGGTAGCGGCCGGAGCCGACCGGGCGGATGGTGGCGTCGAGGGTGGTCCGCACCGGCGCGTACTCGTCGCCGGCCCCCGGCTCGGCGGGCGCGCCGGGGCCGAACGGGCCGCTGCGTCGCAGCTCGGCGGCGAGGCGGCGGGAGCGCACGAGGCGGCGGGCCACCTTGGGGACGGAGTTCGCCTGGTGCTGCGGCATGGTCGGATCGTGCCACGTGCCCGGCGATGCTCGGACCACGCGTGAGCGATGTCACGGGCCGGCCCGGTCGGCGTGCCCCGGACCGCCGCCGGTGTCGTCCCCCACGGCGTGCCGGCCGGGCGGTGGAGCCGGAGCAGGCCGTCAGGCCGGGTCGGCCGGCCGGCCGGCGCGCACCACGGTGCCACCGCCCAGCACGAGGTCGCCGTCGTAGAAGGCGACGCTCTGGCCGGGTGCGACCCGGCGGCGGGGCTCGTCCCAGGTGATCGTCACGGCGGCGCCACCGCTCCCGTCGCCGTCCCCGGCCTCGTCGCCGGCCCGGCCGAGGGTCGCGGGGGCCGGCTCGCCGTGGGCGCTGGTCTGCACGATGACCCGGGCGCGGCGCTCGGCCAGCCGGGCGAGGCCCGGGTCGCTCCAGGTGGGCGCGCCGACGGTCTCGCCGTCCACCAGCAGGTCCCGCCGGTCGCCCACGGTGACGGTCGCGGTGGCGGCGCGGCGGTCGATGTCGACCACGTAGCGGGGATCGGTGCCGCCGGCCAGGCCGAGGCCCTTGCGCTGGCCGTAGGTGACCAGCTCGACGGCGTCGACGCGCCCGACGGGGGCACCGGTGCGGTCGACCACGGTGGCGGGCGTGAGGGGGATGCGCTCGCCGAGGAAGGCGCCGCGGCCCGCCCGCCGGGTGATGAAGCACACGTCCTGGGAGTCGGCCTTGGTGGCGGTGCGCAGGTCGAGGCGGGCGGCGAGGGCCCGCACCTCGGCCTTCTGCATGGCCCCGATGGGCAGCAGGGTGGCGGCGAGCTGGTCCTGGTCGAGCATGTGGAGCACGTAGCTCTGGTCCTTGGCCCGGTCCGCGCCACGGGCGAGGCGGTGCCGGCCGTCGACCTCGACGATGCGGGCGTGGTGGCCGGTGGCGACGGCGTCGAAGCCGAGGCGACGGGCCCGCTCCCAGACCGACTGGAACTTGAGGTGGCGGTTGCACTCGATGCACGGGTTGGGGGTGTCGCCGGCGGCGTGGGCGGCGGCGTAGGGCTCCACGACGTGGCGGGTGAAGTCGTCGGTGAAGTTGAAGGTGTGGTGGTCGATGCCGAGCCGGTCGGCGACGCGGCGGGCGTCGTCCACGTCGCGGATCGAGCAGCACCCGGAGTCGCTGTCGCCGCCCCAGAGCTTGAGGGTGACGCCCACGACCTCGTGGCCGGCGTCGCGCAGCAGGGCGGCGGCGACCGACGAGTCGACGCCGCCGCTCATCATCACGAGGACGCGGCTCACGGCGCGGCGCCGCCCCGGAGGTCCGCGACGGCGCCGGGCAGCACGTCGAGGAGGTGGGCGACGTCGGCCTCGGTGCTGCACCAGCCGAGCGAGAGCCGCAGCGCGCCCCGGGCCAGCTCGGGCTCCACGCCCATCGCGGCCAGCACGTGGGAGGGCTCCGACGCGCCGCTGGCGCAGCTCGACCCCCACGAGGCGGCGATGCCGGCCCGGTCGAGGAGGAAGACCAGGGCCTCCCGGTCCACGCCGCGCACCCCGGCGAGCACGGTGCCGGCGGTGCGGGCCGAGGGGTCGGCGGGCGAGAGCACCTCGACGCCGTCGATCGCGGCGAGGCCGGCGACCAGGCGGCCGCGCAGCGCCTCGACCCGGGCGACGGTGGCCTCGCGCTCGCGCACGGCCTCGTCCAGCGCGGCGGCGAAGGCCACGGCGCCGGCCACGTCGGGGGTGCCGGAGCGGCGCTCCTGCTCCTGGCCGCCGCCGAGCAGCAGCGGCCGCAGCGGGGTGCCGCGGCGGACGACGAGCGCGCCGATGCCCTTCGGGCCGCCGACCTTGTGGCCGCTGAGGGTGACGAGGTCGGCGGGCGCGGCGGCGTGGCGCAGGTCGAGCCACGCGGCGGCGGCCACCGCGTCGGTGTGCAGCACGACCCGGCCCGCCGCGGCCGCTCCCCCGCCGGTCGACGGACCGGGCTCGGCCGACGACGCGGCCGCGGCGAGGCGGTCGGCCACGGCGTGGAGGTCGTTGCGGGCGCCCGTCTCGTTGTTGGCGGCCATGACCGACAGGAGCCGGACGGGCCGGCCGGCCGCCGCGGCTTCCCGGAGGGTCGCGTCGAGGGCGTCGAGGTCGAGGCGGCCGAGCGGGTCGACGGCCACGGTGGCGCCGTCGAGCGCGGCGACGGGTTCGAGCACCGCGTGGTGCTCGGTGGCCCCGGCGGCGACGGTCCCCCCGACCGCCGCGTGCACGCCCCGGACGGCGAGGTTGTCCGCCTCGGTCCCCCCGGAGGTGAAGACGACCTCGCCGGGCTCGGCGCCGACGGCCGCGGCCACGAGGTCGCGGGCGTCGTCCAGGGCGCGGCGGGCGTGGCGGGCCGGGCCGTGGGCGCCGGAGGGGTTGCCCCAGCGCTCGGTGAGCGCCTCGGTCAGCGCCGCGAGCGCGACGGGCCGGAGGCGCGTCGTGGCGGCGTGGTCGAGGTAGCTCTCGGGCATGGGTCGAAGGCTACGGGCCTCGCGGCGGGGCGACGCAGCCGTTGCGGCGTCACGGCTGCGCCCGGGCGACACTGGGGCGATGGACGGCTACGACGAGACCACCTACGGCGAGCGGTTCGTGGACGTGTACGACGACTGGTACGGCACCATCACCGACACCGAGGCGTGCGTGGCCGCGCTGGCGGCCGCGGCCGCCGAGGCCGCGGCCGGCGAGGACCGGGCGCCCCGGGTGCTGGAGCTGGGCGTGGGCACCGGCCGCCTGGCGCTGCCGCTCGCCGCCACCGGCGCCCGGGTCACCGGGGTGGACGCGTCGGCCGCCATGCTCGACGCGCTGGCGGCGAAGGACCCCGGGGCCACGGTGCGCGCCGTGCTCGGCGACATGGCCGACCCGCCCCTGGCCGGCGAGCGGTTCGACCTGGTGGTCGTGGCGTACAACACGTTCTTCAACCTGGTGCAGCCCGGGGCGCAGGACCGCTGCCTGCGCTCGGTCGCGGCGCTGCTGGAGCCGGGCGGGCGGTTCGTGCTGGAGGCGTTCGTCCCCGACCTGCTCGCCACCGGCGACCTGGTGGCGCCCAAGCAGGTGACCGCCGACAAGGTGGTGCTCAGCGTGGTGCAAGCGCACCCGGAGCGCCAGGAGCTGGTGGGCCAGTACGTCGACCTCACCGAGTCGGGCATCGCCCTGCGGCCGTGGCACATCCGCTGGGCGACGCCGGAGCAGCTCGACGCGGCCGCGGCCCGGGCGGGCCTGGTGCTGGAGCGCCGGGCGGCGGGCTGGGACGGCGCCCCGTTCGCCGACGGCTCCCCCGCCCACGTGTCCACCTACCGCCGGGCCTGACCGCCTCCGCCGCAGGTCTACAGTCGACCGGCATGGGGCGAATCCGGGTGTCCACCGTCATCGACGCGTCACCGGCCGAGGTCTGGGAGGAGGTGCGGCTCATCGAGCGCCACGTCGACTGGATGGCCGACGCGCACGAGATCACCTTCACCTCCGACACCATCACCGGCGTCGGCACCACCTTCGACTGCGTCACCCGGGTCGGCCCCATCCGCGTCACCGACCGCATGGCGATCACCTCGTGGCGCGAGGGCCGAGAGATCGGCGTGGCGCACCGGGGCCTCGTCACCGGCACCGGCCGCTTCACCCTGGCCCGGGTCCGCCGGGACCGCACCCGCTTCACGTGGGTGGAGCACCTCAGCTACCCGTGGTGGCTGGGCGGGCCGGTCGGCGGGGTCGTGGGCGGCTTCGTGATGCGCCGCATCTGGCGGCGCAACCTGCGGGTGCTGAAGGCGCTCGTGGAGTCGGGCCGCAACGAGCGCTCCGGCGTCCTCGGCTGAGCCCCCGGCCGCCGGGCGTCAGCCGTTCCAGGACTGGGCGTAGAGGACGGCGCCGATCACGCAGCCGACGCCGATGAGGCCCGACAGCACCGGGCCCGTCCAGCGGGGCAGGTCCTCGCGGCGGCCGAGGTCGAAGAGCAGCCAGCCGGCGAGGCCGCCGCCGACGAGGCCGCCCAGGTGACCGCCCACCGAGATCATCCGGCTGAGGGCGAAGGTGAAGACCAGGTTCAGGATGATGGTGTTGAGCAGCGGCGAGTTGCGCCAGTCGACGCCCATCGAGCGGTGGCCCATGAAGATGGCGCCCATGAGGCCGAAGACGGCGCCGGAGGCGCCGACGGTGAGCGCGCCGGGCGTGATGAGCAGGGCGCCGAAGGAGCCGCCGACGAGCGAGACGAGGTAGATGATCGCCATGCGGAGCCGCCCGCCCGGCTCCAGCATCCGGCCGAGCAGGTAGAGCATGAACATGTTCATGGCGAGGTGGAACACGCCGTAGTGCAGGAAGCCCGAGGTGATGAGGCGGTACCACTCGCCGTCGCCGACGCCGATCAGCTCGCCGCCGCTGATCCCCTTGGCGAGGAGGCCGTAGTCGATGACCACCTCGCCGAGGCCGCCGTCGATGGCGCCGGAGCCGTCGACCACGAGCATCACGAGGAACGCCGCGACGTTGAGGCCGATGAGGACGTAGGTGAGCCACGGCGTCTCGGTGGGGACGCCCCGGTACACCTTCTGGCTGCCGGTGCGGGTGCAGTCGGGGCAGTGGAAGCCGACCGACGCCTGGTGCATGCAGCTCGGGCAGATGGGTCGATCGCAGCGCTGGCAGATCACCCCGGCCGGGCGGTCGGGATGCCAGTGACAGGTCTGGATGGCCGTTTCCACCGTGGAGACGCTATCCGCGGCGGGACCGGTGCCGATCCCCGGGCGGCGGGGCCGCTCAGCGGCCGGTGAAGGTGGCCTTGCCGGGGCCGTGCTCCAGGAAGGAGGCCACGCCGATGCGGGCGTCGTCGGTGCGGAACACGGCCTCGAAGGCGTCCTGCTCCAGGGCGAGGCCGGCGTCGAGGGTCCCCTCGACGCCCCGGTCGATGGCGGCCTTGGCGAGGCCCTGGGCGACGACGGCGCCGGCGGCGAGCTGCTCGGCCCAGGTGACGGCCTCGTCCCGCAGCGCCTCGGGCTCCACGACCCGGTTGACGAGGCCGATGGCGAGCGCCTCCTCGGCCCGGACGTGGCGGCCGGTGAGGATCAGCTCCTTGGCCCGGGAGGTGCCGATGAGGCGGGGCAGCCGCTGGGTGCCGCCGCCGCCCGGCAGGATGCCGAGCTGGATCTCCGGCAGGCCGAGGCGGGCCGAGGTGGTGGCGATGCGGAGGTCGCAGGCCAGCGCGATCTCCAGGCCGCCGCCGAGCGCGAAGCCGGCGACCGCCGCGATGGTGGCGCGCGGGATCGCCGCGAGGGCGTTGCCGGCCTCCACGAACAGGGCGCCGATGCGGCGGGCGTCCTCGGGGCCGCCGAACTCGGTGATGTCGGCGCCGGCGGCGAACACCCGGTCGCCGCCGGTGAGCACGACCGCGCCGGGCGGGTCGTCGCCGAGGCGGCGGGCGACGGCGGCCAGTTCGGTGAGGACCGCGCTCGACAGCGCGTTCACCTTCGGGTTCCGGAGCGTGACGACGGCGACGCCGGAGTCGAGGAGGTCGAGGTCGACCAGCGGGGCGGGGGTGTCGGACATGGTGGCCGACCCTACCGGTCGCCCGGCGGCGCGGCGATCAGGCGTCGAGGGGGCCGAGGAGCCGGTCGGCGGCGGTCCAGGGGTCGAGGCGGCCGGCGTCGACCGCGGCGTCCATCGCGGCGCGCTCGTCGGGGTCCACGAGCGACGCGACCTTGGCCCGGAGCCGCTTGGTGACGATCAGGTCCAGCTCGTCCCGGTTGCGGCGGCGGCGGCGCTCGGCCAGCCCGCCGGACGCCTCGATGCTGCGCCGGTGGGCGCCGATGGCGTCCCACAGCTCGGCCGCGCCCTCGCCGGTGGTGCCGACCGCGGCGACGACGGGCGGCCGCCACCGGCCGGTGGTCGTGAGGTCGAGCATCCCCTCGAGGTCCCGGATGGTCTGGCGGGCGCCGTCGCGGTCGGCCTTGTTGACCACGAACACGTCCGCGATCTCCATGAGCCCGGCCTTGTTGGCCTGCACCGCGTCGCCCCAGCCGGGGTTGACGACGACCACGGTCGTGTCGGCCGCGCCGGCCACCTCCACCTCCACCTGGCCGACGCCGACGGTCTCCACGATCACCCACGGGTAGCCGGCGGCGTCGAGCACGCGGATGGCCTCGGGGGCGGCGAGGGCGAGGCCGCCGAGGTGCCCGCGGGTGGCCATCGAGCGGATGTAGACGCCGTCGTCCAGGCTGTGCTGGCCCATGCGGACCCGGTCGCCGAGGATCGCGCCGCCGGTGTAGGGCGAGGACGGGTCGATGGCGAGGACCGCCAGGCGCGTGCCGGTGGCCCGGACGTGGGCGACCAGCGAGCTGGTGAGCGTGGACTTGCCGGCGCCCGGCGCGCCGGTGACGCCGACGGTGTAGGCGGTGCCGGCGTGGCGGTGCGCCGCCCGCCCGGCGCGGTGGGCGCCGTCGCCGCCGCGCTCCACGAGCGACAGGGCCCGGGCCAGCGCGCCGCGGTCGCCGGCGCGCGCGGCCTCGATCAGCTCCTCGGGCTCGGCCGCGGGGGGCACGTCAGAGGGTGACGGCGGACTCGGTGCGGGTGTCGACGCCCCACTGCTCCACGGCGGTGACCCCCTCGACGCGGTCCCGGAGGATGCGCTCGACGCCGGCCTTGAGCGTGACGGTGGAGGCGGGGCAGGACACGCAGGCGCCGGTGAGCTCCACGGTGACCACGCCGGTGCCCTCGTCGACGTCCTTCAGGAAGATGTCGCCGCCGTCGGCCTGGATGGCCGGCCGGATCACCTCGATGGTGGCTTGGACCTTGTCTCGCACGAACGCTCCTTCGGGACGAACCCGATTGTCGCAGCTCCCGCGTCGGCGGGGCCACCTCGGGTGCAACCTCGCCGGGCGGCTCGATGTTCCCACCGGCGGTGGTCCACCGGCCGGGTGGCGGTGTGGAAGGCTTCGGCCCGTGCGTGTCCGGGAGGCGATCCTCGCCCACCAGGGGGGATGGGACGAGTTCCTCCTCGTCGCCACCCCGATCGCGCTGTTCGTGCTGCTCCTGCGGGCCGCCAACCGGCGGGCCGGCGACGGCGAGCACGGCGAGCACCACCACCCGGAGGAACCGTGACGCCCGTGGCCCCGCTCACCACCACCATCACCCGCTTCACCGCCGACGACGACCTGGTGGCGGGCCTGCGGCGCCCCCGCGACGACGTGCTCCTGGAGGTGGCCGACGGCCCCGATCGGTTCGTGCTCGGCGAAGGGCCGCTGGAGCACTACGAGCGTGACCTGGCGGTGCGCGACCTGAGCGACGGCCGCCACGAGGTGACCCAGACCGTCCGCTGGCAGCTCGCCATCCCCATCTGGTGGCCGCTGTTCCGGCCGGTCGTGCGCCGGCTCATCAAGACCTACCGGCCCACCCGGGAGCCGATCCCCGCCGAGCGGGCCCCGTGGTGGTCGCCGCCCGCCCGCCTCGACGCCCGCTCGGCGTCCATCCTGTCGTGGCTGTGCGGCCTCTGCCTGCTCACGGGCTACCTGGGCACGCTCATCACCCAGACGATCACCTTCTCCGCCGAGGAGTTCGGCGCCGGCAGCGCGGCGCAGGGCAACACGCTCGCCGCGGTGCGCTTCGGCGTGCTCATCTCCGCCGGCCTGATGGTGATCGCGGACCGCCGGGGGCGCCGCCACATCCTCATGGGCACGCTCGTCGTCGGCGTCCTCACCGCGGCGCTCGGCGCCCTCTCCCCCAACCTGGCGTTCCTCGGCGCGACCCAGACGGTCTCGCGGGCGTGCTCCACCGCGCTGGCGCTCATCATCACGGTGATCGCCGCGGAGGAGATGCCGGCGGGCGGGCGGGCCTACGCGGCATCGGTCCTCGCCATGACCTCGGCGCTCGGCGCGGGCGGCGCGGTGATGCTCGTGCCCCTCGCCGGCTCGGGCTCCTGGACCTGGCGCATCCTCTACGCGCTGCCGCTTCTGGCGCTGCCCGCCTTCGTCTACATCGGCCGCCACCTGCCGGAGAGCCAGCGGTTCCGGCCCTCCGCCGTCCGCACCACGTTGGCCGGCCACCGGCGCAAGCTCGCGCTGCTGGCGTTCGTGGCGTTCCTCGGCCTGATGTTCTACGCCCCGAACACGCAGTTCCAGAACGACTTCCTCCGCAACGAGCACGGCTTCGAGCCGTACCAGCTCACGTTGTTCACGATCCTGACCACCACGCCCGGTGGCATCGGGATCGTGGTCGGCGGCCGCCTGGCCGACACCCGGGGCCGCCGCATCGTGGGCGCGATCGGCGGCATCGGCGGCTCCACGCTGCTGGCGGCGTCGTTCCTCGTGCCGGTGCCGTGGCTGTGGCTCACCTCCATGTTCGGCTCGATCGTGGCCGCGGTGACCGTCCCGGCGCTGGCGGTCTACGGCCCCGAGCTGTTCCCCACGTCGATGCGGGCGAAGGCGAACGGCCTCATCTCGGTGGCCGGCGTGATGGGGAGCGCGGTCGGGCTCATGATCGCGGGCCGCCTCCAGGAGCACTTCGGCCGCTACGGCCCGGGCCTGGCGCTGCTGGCGCTGGGGCCGTGGCTGGTGGGGGCGATCGTGCTGCTCTTCTACCCCGAGACGGCCCACCTGGAGCTGGAGGAGCTGAACCCCGAGGACGCCGCCTACCACCAGCCGCCCATCTCCGCGCTCTGAGCGCGGGCCGCGGCGGGCCCGACGGCCCGCGCCCCCTCGGCTACCGGGGCGGGGGCAGGGCGTCGATCCAGTCCCGAACCACGGCGACGATCTCGTCGTCCGCGCGGGGCACGTCGTGGCGGGCGCCCTCGATCAGGTGGATGGTCACCGGGCCCGGGATGGCCTCGGCGTGCTCGGCCAGCTCGCCGGGCGTGGCGAAGGGGTCCCGGGTGCCGGAGACGAACAGCACGGGCACCTCCAGCGCCCCGAAGTGCTCGACGCGGAGCCGGTCGGGCTTGCCCGGCGGGTGCAGGGGGTAGCTGAGCAGGACGAGCCCGCGGGCCGCCAGGCCGGCTGCGACGGCCATCGAGCACATGCGACCGCCCATCGAGCGGCCGCCCAGGAGCAGCCGGTGCGGCCGGAAGCGGTGCTCGGCGGCGAACGCGGCCGCGTCGGCCCGGACGGACTCGATCAGCGTGGGGGCGCGGTCGGGCGCCCGGCGGCCGGCCTTGCGGTACGGGAAGTCGAACCGGCCGACGGGCAGCGGCGCCAGGCCGTCGGCCAGCGCGACGAGCGTGTGGTGGTCGCGGTCGCTGCCGGCTCCCGGGGTGAGCAGCAGGCCGCCGGGTCGTCCGGCGCGGGGAGGCATCGGCGGCACCGTAGCCCCGGCTCGTCCCGGTCTCCGCCGACCGACCTGCACGCGGCCCGGGGGTCGTCGCCCGGGACCTGTCGCCGCCGCTCGCCTCGGCCGGGCAGCGCGATGCCCGGCGGCCCGCGCTCAGGCCCGCTCGTCCAGGAGGATGCGGCGGGCGCGGCTGAGCGCGTCGATGCGGCTGGCGGCCTCGTCCACGCGGCCGCCGTGGTCGGGGTGCGCGGCCCGCACCAGCTCCCGGAAGCGGCGCTGGACCACGGCGGGCTCGGGGCGGTCGTCCGCCAGGCCGAGCACGGTGATCGCCCAGGCCCGGGTCCGCACGTCGCCGTCCATCGACCAACCCGACGCCCGCTCCCCGGTCAGGTGGGCGAGCAGCGCCGGTCCCACCTCGCCCTGCCAGACGAGGGCGCGCCGCAGGAGCCCGAAGACCGCGGGCCGGTCCCGGACCGCCAGCCGCCCGGCCGCGTAGAGGGCGCCCAGCACGTGCGGGCCGGCTCGGCCTCGGTCGTCCAGGTCGAAGCGGACGTCGCCGTCGCTCAGCAGCAGGCGGTGCCGGTGCGAGGTGAGGCCGATCCGGTCCTGCTGGAGCCGGTGCCGGAGCCGGGGCTGGGGGATGCGCTCCCCCGCTTCGAGCTGACGGGTGAGGTGGAACAGGTCGGGCAGCAGGTCGAGGTCGACGTCCGCGACCCGCGACGCCACGACCGCGCCGAGCAGGATGCCGCCCCAGCCGGGGGCCGGGTCGGTGGGGAGGTCCGCCACGCCGAGGGCCACCCGCCGGGTGGGTGCGACAGGTCGGGAGAGGAACAGCTCCAGTTCGGCGACCAGCACCCGACCACGCTACCGGCGCCGGGCGGCGCTCCCGCCGGCGACGCTCAGACCAGGTCGCGCAGCTCGTCGCGCAGGCGCACGAGCCCGGCGCGCCGTTCGGCATCAGGCATGGCGGCGCCCGAACCGGCCCCGGCGTCGTCCCCGGCGTCGGCCTCGGCGGCCTCGCCGTCGCCCGCCTCGGGGGCGTCACCGTCGCGAGCGCCGTCATCGGCTGCGGCGCCCTCGGCACCGTCCACGCCCGCCCCGGCCTCCGTCCCGGCGTCGGCCCCATCGCCCTCGGCCGGGGTCGAGTCGCCCTCGGCCGGGGTCGCCTCGGCGGACCGGAGGGCGAGGGCGCGGTCGAGGAGCAGTCGCCAGGTGAGGCCGTCGAGGCCGTAGGGCACGTCGATGCCGGTGACGGCGACCACCGCGTCGGCGTAGGCCGTCTCGGCCCGGCGGTCGCCGATGCGCTTGATGAGGCGATCGGCGGCGACGAACAGCTCGGTGAGGGCCATGCTCGCGTCGACGCCCTGCTCCTCGGCCGCCTCGGCGTCGGCGAAGACGGCGGCCACGAGGTCGAGGACCGCCTCCTCGTCGTCCGCCGCGACGAGGAGGTCGCCGTCGTCGGTCCAGGCGTGGGCGATGGAGGCGGCGAGCAGCCGGCCGTCGAGGTCGTCGCGGGCGTCGGGGTCCAGGCCCTCGATGTCGAGCGCCACCTGCTCCACCGAGTCGTCCAGCTCGGGCAGGTCCCGGCCCTCCAGGGCCTCGATCAGCTCCGCGACCTCGTCGCGCACCGCGGCGGGGATCACGAGCACGCCGGCCTCCCACGCCCGGGGGATGCCCTGGCGCTGGAGCATGCCCTCCAGGGTCACCTTGAGCTGGTTGCCCCAGCCGGCGAGGGTGAGGCGCACGGTGTCGCCCGCCTCGCGGTCCTCGATCGGCTCGGCCCGCACCTCCTCCGCGGCGGAGGTCTCGGCCAGGTCGTCCACGAGCATCGCGTCGCAGTCGATGCAGCGGCGGACCGTCGCCACGTACTGGGTCGAGCAGTTGGGGCACGTTCGGGTCGCCATCACCCCGAAGCTTGGCAGACCGGGCCGCCCGAGCGGGCGAGCGGCGGGCGTCAGGGCGCGGCGACGGTGATGGGCAGGCCCAGGCGGCCTTCCAGGAGCGCCACCCGCTGGCCGACGGCCCACCGCTCCAGCTCCACGTCGCGGTCCGGGTCGATCGGGATCGGGCGGATCTCCAGGCGCTCGCCGTCGTCGTCCACCGCCACGGCCTTGACCAGCCCGGCGCGGCTGCGGTCGAGGCCGATGGCGATGCGGAGGATGCCCGCCGCGGTCGCCACCAGCTCCTGGCTCTCGGGGTCGAGCGCCGCCCACTCGGGGTGGCTCGCCTTGGGCTGGGACCGGCGGTGGTAGCGGGCGATCTGGGCCACCAGCTCGATCTCGTGGTCGGTGAAGCCCACGAGGCGGTCGCAGTTGCGGATCAGGTAGTAGGCGTGCTTGTGGTGCTGGCTGTGGGCGATGACGAGGCCCACGTTGGCGAGCAGCGCCCCGGCCTCCAGGAGGGCGCGGGCCTCGGCGCCGAGGCCGTGGCGGTCGGCGGTGGCGTCGAACAGCTCCAGGGCGAGGTGGGCGACGTGGGCCGAGTGGCCGGGGTCGGGGTCCCAGGCGTTCACGAGGTCGAGGGCGCTGCGCCGGGCCACGTCGCGCAGCTCCAGCCGGGCGCCGTCGCGCTCGCGCTGGATGGTGTCGAGGAGGACGCCCTCTCGCAGCGCCTGGTCGCTGAAGGTCAGCTCCTTCACCCCGAAGGTGTCCACGATCCCCTCCAGGACGAGGGCGCCGGCGAGGATGATGTCCTCCCGCTTCGGGTCGAGGCCGATCAGCTCGGCGGTGGTCCCGGCGCTGCGGGCCTCCACGAGCGCGGCGGCGACGGCCCGGACCTGCTTGCGGGTGAGGCGGGCGCCGTTGGGGCTGCGCAGCGGCGGCTCGCCGGCCAGGCCGCGGGCGAGCCGGAGGACCTGCTCGGTCGTGCCCGACGCGCCGACGGCCAGCTCGAACCCGCGGCGCCGCAGCGGGCGCTCGAAGGCGGCGAGGGTGGAGCGGATGTGGCGCCGGCACGAGTCGACCGACGACGGGTGCAGGCTGCGGCCGGGGAAGAAGCGGTGGGTGAGGCGGACGGCGCCGAGCTTCACGCTGGTGACGTCCAGCACCTCGTCTCGCTCGCCGACGAGCAGCTCGGTGGAGCCGCCGCCGATGTCGAAGAGGAACAGGCGGCGGTCCCAGACGTCGAGGCCGTGGAGGACCCCGAGGTGGATGAGGCGCGCCTCCTCGGCCCCGGAGATCACCTCGACCTCCACGCCGGCCTCGGCCTGCGCCCGGTCGAGGAAGCGCTGGCGGTTGGCCGCCTCGCGCACGGCGCTCGTGGCCACGGCGCGCAGCTCGTCCGCGCCGTGGGCGTCCGCGAGGCGGCGGAAGGTGGCGAGCGCGGCGACGGCCCGGTCGAGGGCGTCGGGGGCCAGGTTCTTCATGCCGTCGACCCCGGCGCCGAGTCGGACCATCTCCTTCTCGCGGGTGACGACCTCGAAGCGGTCGCCCTCGGTGACGCGGGCGACGATCAGGTGCAGGGAGTTGGTCCCGACGTCGACGGCCGCGATGGTCTCGGCTGGCACGGTTCGGAGGTTACCGCCGGCCCGGCCGCGGCGTCCGCGGCGCCGCACCGCCTGCCGGGCCCGCACCGGCTGCCGAGTAGCTTGGCCCCATGTCCGACAAGCAGGTCCCCACCCGTAATCTCGCCATGGAGCTGGTCCGCGTGACCGAGGCCGCGGCGCTGGCGGCCTCCGGCTGGCTGGGGCGTGGCGACAAGAACGCGGCCGACGCCGCGGCGGTCGACGCGATGCGCATCGTGCTGGGGACCGTGCCGATGGACGGGGTCGTCATCATCGGTGAGGGCGAGAAGGACGAGGCGCCGATGCTCTTCAACGGCGAGCGGATCGGTGACGGCACCCCGCCGTCGGCCGACATCGCGGTCGACCCGATCGACGGCACCACCCTCACCGCGCTCGGCCGGCCGAACGCCATCTCGGTGATCGCGGTCGGCGAGAAGGGCTCCATGTACGACCCGGGCCCCTGCGTCTACATGGAGAAGGTGGCGGTGGGCCCCGAGGCGGCCGACGCGATCGACATCCGGGAGTCGGTCACCTGGAACATCAACGCGGTGTCGAGGGCCCTCGGCAAGCCGGTGCGCGACATCGCCGTGGTCGTCCTCGACCGGCCCCGCCACGACGACCTGGTCGGTGAGATCCGCCAGGCCGGCGCCCGCATCCGCTCGATCCCCGACGGCGACGTGGCCGGCGCGATCGCCACGGCGTGGCCGGCGTCGGGCGCGGACATCCTCTTCGGCATCGGCGGCACGCCCGAGGGCGTCATCACCGCGGCGGCGCTGAAGGCGATGGGCGGCGCGATCCAGGGTCGCCTGTGGCCCCGTGACGACGCCGAGCGCCAGGCGAGCATCGACGCCGGCTACGACCTGGACGAGGTGCTGGACACCGAGCGCCTGGTCGCCGGGGACAACACGTTCTTCGCCGCCACCGGCATCTCCGACGGCGAGCTGCTCCGGGGCGTGCGCTACACCCGCAACGGCGCCGAGACGCAGTCGCTCGTGATGCGCTCCAAGTCCGGCACGGTCCGCCTGGTCGAGGCGTGGCACCGCATGGACAAGCTCAAGCGGTTCTCCGCCATCGACTTCGGCTGACCCCGGGCGCCCGGGTTCAGGCGGTGCCGGCCGCCTCGGCCGCGGCCCGGGCGCGCCGCCGCTCACCGGCGATGAGGCGGGCCTGGTTCACCGTGACCACCAGGAGCAGGAGCACCAGGCCGATCTTCCAGAGGTAGTCGAGCGCGACGGCGACGTCCTCCTGGCCGCTGGTCAGGACCCACCAAGGGTTGCCACGACCACGCTCGTCCAAGCCGAACACCGTGATCGTGGTCGGCAGGAAGATCAGCAGAGGGGCCAGCACGCCGGGTAGCGACACCAGCAGCGAGAGCAGCGGCGCCGGGAGCTGTCCGCCCGTCCAGATCTTCTCAGCGAGGAGGACCCGGGCCAGGCCGCACACGAACACGATCACCAGCCCCAGGCTGCTGCGGAGCCGCAGCTCATCCAGGTCCGCCCGCCAGAACTCCCCGTAGAGCATCGGGATGTTGAACAGGTCGGGGAGCGCCACGAGCCCGAGCAGGAGCACCGTCCCGGCCATGTTGCGCGCCCGGGGCAGCCCTGCAGAGGCGACCGCCCAGACCAGTACGGCGAGGGCGGTGGCCGCGAGGACGATGACGGTCGTCCGCGGGCCGATGCCGGTGGGTGTCGCCGCCAGTGCGCTCGTTCGAGCCGGCGCCAAGAGGCCGTGCGCCCAGCGAAGCGCAGAGGAGAGGTAGCCCTCCTGCTGCCCGACGGCCACGTGCCGCACCAGGATCGTGGAGATGACGAGGCCGCCGAGGGCCACCATCGCCTGGGCGATCGGGGCCCGGGCGTGGGGCCGGAAGGCCAAGGCGGCCGGCCGGGGCCCGTCGCCGGGGTGGCGGCCGAACCGCTCGGTGGGCGCGGACCCCGACGGCGCCACGAAGACGGTGGCGGGCGCGGCGGGCACCGACGCAGGAGCGGGCACCGACGGGGCGACGGCCACGGTCGACGGGGCCACCGACGGGGCCACGGGCGGCGACGCCGGCACCACCGGTGGCGCCGGCACGGACGGCGCGGCCACCGAGGCCGCGGTGGCGGGCGCGTCGGTCCGGACGCTCTCGGACTCGATCGGATCGGTCATGGTTCTCCCCCTGCTCCACCCGCCGGTGCGACGACGGTAGCAGAGCCGCCCGGAGACGACGACGGCCGGCCCCGAGGGGCCGGCCGTCTCGTGTTCGGGTTCCCGGAACCCCGCCACGCCGGGTGGAGGGACCGGGATGAGGAGGCCCGGATCAGGCGTCGGCGCCGCCGGCCACGGCGAGGCGGACGTTGGCCCGCTTCACGGCGTGGGCGGCCTCGCGGTCGCTCGCGTCGGCGGCCTGGGCCGCCTTGGCGCGCTCCAGGGCGGCGCGGGCTCGGGCCACGTCGATGTCGTCGGGGACCTCGGCGATGTCGGAGAGCACCGACACCTTGTCGTGGCTGACCTCCACGAAGCCGCCGTGCACCGCGAACTCGATGTCGTCCGCGCCCTCGGGGCGGATGACGAGCCGGGCGATGTCGAGCGCGCCGAGGTACGGGACGTGTCCGGTGAGGAACGTGATGTCGCCGCCTTCGAGGACGCGGGTGGTGACCATCTCGGCCTCACCCGACCAGAGCACGCGCTCCGGCGACACCACCTGCACCTGGAGGGTCATCGCCGGCTCACTCCCCCGCGGACTTGCGGAGCTCGTCGGCCTTGGCGCGGGCGGCGTCGGCACCGCCGACGTTCAGGAACGCCTGCTCGGGCAGGTCGTCCAGGTCGCCGTTGAGGAGCTGCTCGAAGCTGTCGACCGTCTCGTCCACCGGGGTGGTCACGCCGGGCATGCCCGTGAAGACCTCGGCCACGTACATGGGCTGGGACAGGAAGCGCTGCACCTTGCGGGCCCGGTCCACGGTCACCCGGTCGTTCTCCGACAGCTCGTCCATGCCGAGGATGGCGATGATGTCCTGGAGCTCCTTGTAGCGCTGGAGCACCTGCTGGACGCCGCGGGCCACGTCGTAGTGGCGCTGCCCGACGATCTCGGGGGCGAGGATGGTGGAGGTCGACGCCAGCGGGTCCACCGCCGGGTAGATGCCGAGGGCCGCGATGTCGCGGGACAGCTCGGTGGTGCCGTCGAAGTGGGTGAAGGAGGTGAACGGCGCCGGGTCGGTGTAGTCGTCGGCGGGCACGTACACGGCCTGGAGCGAGGTGATGGACCGGCCCCGGGTCGAGGTGATCCGCTCCTGGAGCACGCCCATCTCGTCCGCCAGGGTGGGCTGGTAGCCCACGGCGGAGGGCATGCGGCCGAGGAGGGTGGAGACCTCCGAGCCGGCCTGGGTGAAGCGGAAGATGTTGTCGATGAAGAGCAGCACGTCCTGCTGCTGCACGTCCCGGAAGTACTCGGCCATGGTGAGGGCCGAGAGGGCGACGCGGAGGCGCACGCCCGGCGGCTCGTCCATCTGGCCGAAGCAGAGGGCGGCCTTGTCGAGCACGGAGCGCCCGTCGCCCATCTCGGTCTCGCCCATCTCGATCATGAGGTCGGTGCCCTCACGGGTGCGCTCGCCCACGCCGGCGAACACGGACACGCCGCCGTGGTTCTGGGCGACGCGGCGGATCATCTCGGTGATGAGCACGGTCTTGCCCACGCCGGCGCCGCCGAACAGGCCGATCTTGCCGCCCTGCTTGTACGGGGTGAGGAGGTCGATGACCTTGATGCCGGTCTCGAACATCTGGGCCGAGGGCTCGAGGGCGTCGAAGCTGGGGGCCTCGCGGTGGATGGCCCAGCGGGTCTCGATCTCGCCCAGCTCCTCGGCGCTGATGTCGAGCGGCTCGCCGATCACGTTGAAGACGTGGCCGAGGACCTTGTCGCCCACCGGCACGGTGATGGGCTGGCCGGTGTTGCGCACCGCCTGGCCGCGGCGGAGGCCGTCGGTCGGCTTGAGGCAGATGGCGCGGACGCGGCCGTCGCCGATCTGCTGGGCGACCTCGGCCCGGACCTCGGAGGTCTCGCCGTCCAGCTCGATGGTCATCGAGAGGCAGGCGTTGATCTCGGGCATCGAGTCCGGCGGGAACTCGACGTCGACCACGGGGCCGGCGACGGTGACGACCCGCCCGTCCTTGTACTGGACCTCGGGTTCGTTGGTGATGGTCACAGCTGTTCTCCTGCGCTGAAGTGATGCGTACGGGACGGCTTCTTGCGGGCCGCGGGGTCGAAGGGGTCTTCGGGGAAGACGTGGTCGATGAGGAGGTCCTCGTTGTCGCCACCGGACTGGTGGAGGGCCTCGGCACCGCCGACGATCTCGGTGATCTCGGTGGTGATGGCGTCCTGGCGGGCCCGGTTCATCACCCGGGACAGCTTGACGATCAGTTCCTCGGCGTTGTCGGTGGCGGCCTTCATGGCCCGCTGCCGGCTGGCGTGCTCGGAGGCGGCCGCGTCGAGGAGGGCGGCGAAGAGCCGGGCGGTGACGTAGCGGGGGAGCAGCGTCTCCAGGATGGTGGCGGGGGCCGGCTCGAACTCGTAGCCGGCCCGGGCCCGCTCCTCGTCGGAGGACTCCTGGCCCACGCCGGTGAGGGGCATGAACTGGCGCACCGACACCGCCTGGGTGCCGACCGAGATGAAGCGGGTGAAGACGAGGACGACCTCGTCCACCTCACCGGAGCCGAACTTCTCGGCCACGACCTTGCCGACCTCCTGCGCATCCGCGTAGGTGGGGGTGTCGCTGATGCCGTTGAAGGTGGCGTCGATGCGGTAGTTGCGGAACTTGAAGTGGCCCTCGGCCTTCTTGCCGACGAGGATGAGCGAGTAGTCGGCGCCCTCGTTGCGGCGGGCGCTGATCTCGCGCTCGGCGGCCTTGATGACCGTGGAGTTGTAGCCGCCGGCCAGGCCGCGGTCGGAGGTGATGACGACGAACGCCACCTTCTTGACCTCGGTGGGCGCCTGGAGCAGCGGGTGGTCGGACACGCCGCCGTTCTCGGCGAGGTGCTGGATGACGCCGGTCAGGTTCTCGCTGTAGGGGCGAGCCGCCGCGGCGCGCTGCTGCGCCTTGGCCACCCGGGTGGCGGCGATGAGCTCCATCGCCCGGGTGATCTTCTTGGTCGACTGGACGCTGCGGATCCGCCTCCGCAGCACCCGTTCCTGGCCACCGGCCATCGATCAGGCCTCGTCGTTGTCGTCGTCGCGGGTGATCTCCTGCTCTGGCAGGATGCCCTCGGCCTGGCCACCGGCCTGGGACAGCTCGCCGTCGACGGTCTCGCCGGGCGCCGGCTCGTCGCCGCCGCCGGTGGGGGCGAAGTCCCGGACGAACTCCGTCAGGGCGACCTTGAGGGCGTCCTCGTCGAGCTTGCCGGTGGTGCGGATGTCGTTGAGCAGGCCCGACCGCTGGGTGCGGAAGAGGTCGAGCAGCTCGGCCTCGAAGCGCTGCACGTCGGGCACCGGGACGGTGTCGAGGTAGCCGTTGGTGCCGGCGTAGAGGACGACGACCTGCTCCTCGACGGGCAGCGGGGAGTTGAGGCCCTGCTTGAGCAGCTCGGTGAGCCGGTAGCCGCGGTCGAGGGTGGCCTGGGAGACGGCGTCGAGCTCGGAGCCGAAGCTGGCGAAGGCCTCCAGCTCGCGGAACTGGGCGAGGTCGCCCTTGAGCGTGCCGACGGCGGTCTTCATGGCCTTGATCTGGGCGGCGGAGCCGACCCGCGACACCGACTGGCCGACGTTGATGGCCGGGCGGATGCCGGAGCGGAACAGGTCCTCCTCCAGGAACACCTGGCCGTCGGTGATGGAGATCACGTTGGTCGGGATGTAGGCGGAGATGTCGCCGGCCTTGGTCTCGATGATCGGCAGAGCGGTCATCGAGCCCGCGCCGTTGTCGTCGCTCAGCTTGGCGGCCCGCTCCAGCAGGCGGCTGTGCAGGTAGAAGACGTCGCCGGGGTAGGCCTCGCGGCCCGGCGGGCGGCGCAGCAGCAGCGACACGGAGCGGTAGGCCTCGGCCTGCTTGGAGAGGTCGTCGTAGACCGCGAGGGCGTGCTCGCCGTTCTCCATCCAGTGCTGGCCCATGGCGCAGCCGGCGTAGGGGGCGAGGTACTTGTACGGGGCCGGGTCCGACGCCGGGGCGACGACCACGACCGTGTACTCCATGGCGCCGCGCTCCTCGAGGGTGGCGACGGTCTGGGCGACGGTGGACGCCTTCTGGCCGATGGCCACGTAGACGCACTTCACGCCCAGACCCTTCTGGTTGAGGATCGTGTCGATCGCCACCGAGGTCTTGCCGGTCTTGCGGTCACCGATGATGAGCTCCCGCTGGCCACGGCCGATCGGGGTCATGGAGTCGATGGCCTTGATGCCGGTCTGGAGCGGCTCGTGCACCGGCTTGCGGCCGGTGAGGCCGGGGGCCTGGACCTCCATGCGGCGGGTGCCGACGTTCTGGAGCGGCCCCTTGCCGTCGACCGGCTGGCCGAGCGTGTTGACCACGCGGCCGAGGAGCCCGTCGCCGCACGGCACGGCGAGGATGTCGCCGGTGGCGCGCACCGACTGACCCTCGGCGATGTTGCCGACGTCGCCGAGGACCACGGCGCCGATCGAATCCTCGTCGAGGTTGAGGGCGAGACCGATGGTCCCGTCCTCGAACTCGAGCATCTCGTTGACGGCGGCGTCGGGGAGACCCGACACGCGGGCGATGCCGTCGCCGACCTCGAGCACCCGGCCGACCTGGGCGGCCGACAGCTCGGGCGTGAAGCCCTCGAGGTTCTTGCGGAGGGCTGCCGCGATGTCCGCGGTGTTGATGGTGAGTTCGGCCATGTGCCGGTTCTCCTGCCTGGGAGGCGTGACTTAGAGGGCGTGCTTGAGCTGGTCGAGGCGGCGCTTGATCGAGCCGTCGAAGACGGTGTCGCCCACCTGGGCGACGAGGCCGCCGCGCAGGGTCGGGTCGACGATGACCTTGACCTCGACCTCCTTGCCGGTCGCCGCGCCGAGGGCGGTGGCGAGCCGGGACTTCTGGTCGTCGGTGAGGGCGATGGCCGAGCGGACCTCGGCCACTTCCTTGTTGGCCTCCGCCGCGGCGGTCGCCACGAGGGCGTCCACGATCGCGGGGAGCTCACGGACCCGGCCGTTGCCGACCACGAGGGACACGAGGTTCACCGTGGCGGGCTGGGCCTTGCCGTCGAGCAGGTCGACGACGATCTGCTGGCGGGTGGCCACGGGGATGTGGGGGTCGGCGAGGCGGTCGCGCAGCTCGTCGTTCCCCCTCACCACCTGGGCCACCCGGAACAGCTCGTCCTCGACCTCGGCCAGGGGGCCTTCGGCGCGAGCGACCGCGAAGAGCGCCTCGGCGTAGGCGGTGATGCGGTCGTCGGCCATCAGCTCGTCGCCCCGACCTGGTTGATGTAGGCCTCCACCAGGGCGACGTTGGTCTCCTGGTCGAGGTTGCGCTGCACGACCTGCTCGGCGGCGCCGATGGCCAGGGTGGCCACCTCGCCCTTGAGGTCGGCGATGGCCTGGAGCTTGGCCGACTCGATGTCGGCGGCAGCCTGCTGGCGCATCTCGGCGATGTCGGCCTGGGCCTGGGCCGAGAGCTGCTGGCGCAGCCCGTCGGCGGTCTGGCGGGCCTCCTCGATGATCCGGGCGGACTCGTTCTTGGCGTCGGCGAGCTGGGCCTTGTAGTCGTCGAGGACCTTGGCGGTCTCGGCCCGCTGGGCCTCGGCGGCGTCGATGTCTCCCTGGATCTTCTCGGAGCGGGCGCTCATGGTCGCCTTGATGGCGGGGACGCCCTTCCAGTAGAGGACGCCGACCACGATGAGGAAGCCGATGGCGCCCCAGATGACCTCGTTGATCTCGGGGAGCAGCGGGTTCGGCGCCTCGAAGCAGTCCGAGACCGCGGTCTCCTGCTCCTCGGTCAGGTGCTCGGCGCCCTCGGCGGTGATGCCGTTCTCGTGGACGGCCTTGGCGAGGCACGCCTCTTCGCTCTCGCCGGCGGCCGAGGCCGGGGCAGCGGTGAGCCCGAAGAGGGCCACCGCCCCGACCGCGAGCGCGGCGAGGATGAGTCGGAACTTGCGCATGTGCAACCTGCCTCAGGCCTGGCCGAGGAAGAAGACGACGAAGCCGATGAGCGCCAGGGCCTCGACGAACGCGATGCCGAGGAACATGGTGGTGCGGACCATGCCGGCGGCCTCGGGCTGGCGGGCCATGGCCTGCACGGACTGGCCGACGAGGTAGCCGATGCCGATGCCGGGGCCGAGGGCGCCGATGCCGTAGGTCAGAGCCGCGAGGCCGGTGTCGGTGATCTCTGCGAGAAGCATTGGTGCTCCTGTTCCTTCTTTGGGTTGGGTTGGTCTGGGGTTGTGGTGATCGGGACGATCAGTGCTCGTGGCTCGCGGCCGAGTTGATGTAGACGCCCGTGAGGAGCGTGAACACGTAGGCCTGGAGGAACGAGACGAGGATCTCGAACGCCACGAAGAAGATGACGCCGAAGACCGGCAGCGGCAGGAACACCGCATACCACTTGGCCGTCCAGAGCGAGGCGCTGAGGACGGTGAAGGTCACGAGGAGGATGTGACCGGCGAGCAGGTTGGCGAAGAGGCGGACCATGTGCGAGAAGGGCCGGACGAGGAAGTTCGACACGATCTCGATGGGCACGATGATCGGCAGCAGCCCGACGGGGACGCCCGGCGGGATGAGCATGTGCTTGAAGAAGCCGAGGGGGCCGTGGCTGGCGATGCCGGCGCCGATCCACACGAGGTAGACGGCGAGCGCGAGGAACAGCGGCAGCGCGATCCGCGCCGAGGCCGGCATCTGGAAGACCGGGATGATCTCGAAGATGTTGGTGAAGAAGATGAAGAAGAAGAGCGCCGTGAGCAGCGGCACGTACCGCTTGTACTCGATGTCCATCGTCTCCCGGGCGATGCCGTCCTCGATGAACTCGACCGAGACCTCGGCGAGGTTCTGGAGGCCCGTGGGGACCATGCGCTTCTTGTTGCCGAGCACGAAGATGAGGATCGTGAACAGCGCCGCGAGCATGTAGATCAGGAAGATCTTGTTCATCCCGAACGGCGTGTTCTTCAGGGCGAAGTCCGGCCAGTGGGTGATGTGGGTGAGCGGCGGGAAGTGGAGCGCGAACACGCGTGCCTACTCCTTCGGTTCGGGCTTGAGGCCGGGAAAGGCCAGGGATGCGGACACGTAGCGGGTCTCCCACAGGAGGAGGCCCAGGTGGGCGACGATCAACGTGAGCCCGAGCGGGATCGGTTCCACCCACGACTGGTCCTTGACGAGCCAGACCGCGGCGGCGATGGCACCGATGCGCAGCACGAAGCTACCGAGTGACATCCCCATCAGGAAACCGAGCGAGATCCGGCCTGCCCACTGGAGGAGCAGGGCCGAGACCCAGAAGTTGGCGAGCACGAGCAGGGCGGCGAAGCCGACCGATGCCAGGCCGTCCAGCCGCCAGCCGACGAAGCCCACGAGGAGCGCCACCGGCAGGGCGAGGAGCCCGTGCTTGACGAGGTCCTTGGCGACCTCCGCCTCGACGGCGCTGCCGTTCGTGCGGTGCAGCATCGGGTCGGCCACGGTCAAGAGCCCTCCCCCTCGGAGGAGGTGGAGGCGGCAGGACCCCGGTTCCAGATCTTGTCGGCCTCCTCCTTCGCCATGTCCTTGTCGTAGCGGAGCCAGAGCTTGGCGCCGACCCCGACGAACGCGAACACGACGAAGGCCAGCAGGAACACCGGGGCGGTGCCGGCGGCCCGATCGACCAGCCAGCCGAGGCCGCCGAAGACGACGGGGACGAGCGCGATCTCGACCGCGCCCGAGAACCCGTCGGCGTAGCCTCGGTTCAGTTTCTGGCGGAAGGTCGGTTCCATCGGGTCCCGTGGTGGTCCTCGGCTGGCACCCGCCGGCCGTGAGCAGCCGGCGGAGGACTTTGTGAATCCACGCGCAATCTACGGGCGATCGGGTCGGCGTGCAAATCCGTCGGCGGCCGCGAACCCTTGGCTCACGGGCGTCTCGGCCGGTCCGCCGCGCGGCCCGAGCCGTCGGCGTCGGCGGGGTCGGGGGCATCGGCGGGGTCGTCGGCGCCGGGGGCCGGCTCGCCGGGCGCCGGCCCGTCGGCCTCCGCCGCGGCCTCGTCCTCGCGGTGCACCCGCTTGCGGCCCGGCTCGAAGAACGTGAAGAGCAGCAGCGCGAGCGCGCCCACGCCGAGCGGCACCCAGCCGTCGCCCTCCTTCGTGTACACGGGGTAGAGCACGAAGACCGACAGCAGGCCGGTCCACAGCCACAGGATCACCACGCTGCGCCGGTGCCCGTGGCCCAGGCGCATGAGGCGGTGGTGGAGGTGGTCCTTGTCGGCCTCGGACAGCCCGCTCCCCTTCTTCAGCCGCCGCAGGATCGCCCACGCGGTGTCGAGGATGGGCACGCCCATGACGAAGAACGGGATGAACAGCGGGGCGAAGAAGAAGTACACCTGGCCGGAGACCTCGACCTGGGTCTGGCCGCCGACGAGCATCGTCGAGGCCGCCATGAGCCCGCCGAGCATGAGGGCGCCGCCGTCGCCCATGAAGATGCGGGCCGGGTTGAAGTTGTGGGGCAGGAACCCGATGCAGATGCCGGCGATGACGACCGCGATGAGCGGGCTCGGGTTGTCGACCGACAGCACCGGCGAGTCGCCGGTGGACAGCTCGTGGCCGTACAGGAAGAACGAGCCCGCCGCGATGGCCACGATGCCCGCGGCGAGCCCGTCGAGGCCGTCGATGAGGTTCACGGCGTTCGCCATGCCCACCACCCACAGCACCGACAGGAGCGGCGCCAGGTCCGGGCCCAGCACGATGAGGCCGTCCACGAACGGGAACCGGAAGTAGAGGAGCTGGACGTTCAGGAAGATCATCACCGACGCGCCGAGCACCAGGCCGGCGGTCTTGGCCGGGGCGGACACGTCGCGGACGTCGTCCAGGGTCCCGACCGCGCAGAAGACCACCGCGCCGAGCACCACGCCGAGCGCGGTCGAGGTGCCGTCGAACATGGCCTCGAAGCGCCCGGTGCGCCAGGCGACGCCCATCGCCGCCAGGAAGCCCACGAGCATCGCGACCCCGCCGAGGTACGGCATGGCCCTGGTGTGGACGGCCCGCTCGTTGGGCGGGGCCACCACGCCGAGGCGGGTGGCCGCCCACCGGCACACCGGCGTCGCCGCGAACGTCGCCACGACGGCGACGACGAACACGAGCACGTACGACGACGTGGTGGGCATCAGGCGGCGAGCGGGTCCGGGTCGATGGGGCCATCATCGCCGCTCCGGCCCCGCCGGGGCGACCACGGCCCGCAGGTCCCGCCGGGCCGGCGCCCGGTCGGGCACCGGCCGGCGGCGTTCGTCAGGCGGGGTAGGGGGCGAAGGCGGCGCAGAGCTCGGCCACCTCGGCGCGGACCGCGGCGATGGCGGCGTCGTCCTCGCGGTGGGTGAGCACCCGGTGGATCAGCTCGGCGATGCGGGCCATCTCGGCCGCGCCCATCCCCTGGGTGGTCACCGCGGGCGTGCCGATGCGGAGCCCGGAGGTGATGTAGGGCGGGCGGGGGTCGTCGGGCACCGTGTTCTCGTTGAGGCTGATGCCGGCCCGGTCGAGGGCGAGGCGGGCCTTCTTGCCGGAGAGGTCCTCGTCGAAGGAGCGGAGGTCCACGAGCATGAGGTGGTTGTCGGTGCCGCCCGAGACGAGGCGGAGGCCGTGGCCGGCGAGCGCTTCGGCGAGCGTCGACGCGTTGGCCACCACGTTGCGGGCGTAGGCGGCGAAGTCGGGGTGCGCGGCCTCCCGGAAGGCCACCGCCTTGGCGGCGATGACGTGGTCGAGGGGGCCGCCCTGGCTGCCGGGGAACACGGCCTTGTCGATGGCCGCGGCGTGCTCGGCCCGGGAGAGGATGCAGCCGCCGCGGGGGCCGCGGAGGGTCTTGTGGGTGGTGAAGGTGACCACGTCGGCCAGCTCGACCGGGTTGGGGTGGACCCCGCCGGCGATCAGGCCGGCCACGTGCGCCGCGTCGAACATGAACAGCGCGCCGACCTCGTCCGCGATCTCGCGGAACGGCTTCGGGTCGATGACGCGGGGGTAGGCGGTGGCGCCGGCCACGATGATCTTCGGCCGGTGCTCCAGCGCCAGGTCGCGCACCTGGTCGAAGTCGATGCGCTCGTCCGACGGCGTGACGCCGTAGGAGACGAAGCGGTAGAGGATGCCGCTGGCGTTGACGGGCGAGCCGTGGGTGAGGTGGCCGCCCTGGTCGAGGCGCAGGCCGAGCACGGTGTCGCCGGGGTCGAGGAGGCCGAGGTACACGGCCATGTTGGCGTTGGCCCCCGAGTGGGGCTGCACGTTGGCGTGCTCGGCGCCGAAGAGGGCCTTCACCCGCTCGCGGGCGAGGTCCTCGGCCTGGTCGATGATCTCGTTGCCGCCGTAGTAGCGCTTGCCCGGGTAGCCCTCGCTGTACTTGTTGGTGAGGACGGAGCCGGTGGCCTCCAGCACCGCCGGCGAGGCGAAGTTCTCCGAGGCGATGAGCTGGACGGTGGCGTTCTGGCGGTCCCGCTCGGCGTCGATGATCGCGAACAGCTCGGCGTCGCGGTCGGTGGGCCAGGTCATGAGGAGGCTCCTTGGGCGTTGGTGGCCCGGGCGGCGATGCCGGGCGCGAGGGAGTCGAGGTAGGCGTCGAGCGCCTCGGGGTCGCCGGACCGGGCGCCGATCTCGCCGAGCTGGTCGACGCGGCGCTGGTGGCGACCGCCCTGGTAGGGGGTCTGGAGGAAGCAGACGACGATCTCGTCCGCCAGGGCCGGTGCGACGATGCGCCCGCCCAGGGACAACACGTTGGCGTCGTTGTGCTCGCGGGCCATCCGGGCCGTGTAGAGGTCGTTGCAGAGCGCGGCGCGGGTGCCAGCGACCTTGTTGGCGGCCATCTGCTCGCCCTGGCCGGAGCCGCCGAGCACGATGCCCCGCTCGGCGTCGCCGCGGGCCACCGCCCGGGCCACCGCGGCGCAGTAGACGGGGTAGTCGACCGAGGCGGTGCCGTCCGCGCCGAGATCGAAGACGGTGTGGCCGAGGCTCGTCAGCATGGTGACGAGGTGGCACTTCAGGTCGTAACCGGCGTGGTCGGCGCCGATGGCGATCCGCATGGTGGTCTCCGTTCGATCGGTGGGGTCGGGGGCGGCGGGCGGTGCGGGCGAGGTGGGCGGGGGCAGGGCTCAGCGGTTGGTCGACTCGGCGACGCGCCCGTCGGGCGGATCGGTGGCGCCGGGGGCGGCGTCGCCCGAGACGCCGGCACCGTCGCCCGAGACGGTGTCGTCCGAGACGGCGTCGTCGGCCCCGCCGGCAGGGGTCGGGGTCGAGGTCGGGGCGGGCCAGGCGAGGTCGACCAGGCGGGCGAGGAGTTCGTCGAGCTGCGCGGCGCAGGCTCGGAAGCGCCGCTTGGAGCCGCCCATCGGGTCGGGCACCTCGTCGTCAGGGTCCGCCCGCAGGTGGTCGGCGAGGTCGCGGGTCGCCCCGATCGCCTCCGCCCAGGCCCGCAGGTCGGTCCCGGTCGGGCGGGGCCCGTGGGCCTCGGCGAGCCGGACGGCCTCGGGCAGCGTGAAGGTGCGGGCGAGCACGTCGGGGCCGAGGAGGGCGAGGTCGCGGACGTGGGCGCGCTCCATGGCGAGCACGAGCGAGGAGCCCTCGACGCGCTCGGCGCTCCAACGCCGGCTCCGGAAGCCGTCGAGGCTGGCGCCGAGCGCGGCCACGGCGGTGCGGGCGTTGGGCTGGGGCAGCTCGCCCTCGAAGAGCCGCCCGACCGAGCCGATGGTCACCTCGGGGGCACGCGTCGCCAGCCGGGCCCGGAGGAGGGCCTCGGCCATCGGTGAGCGGCAGATGTTGCCGGTGCAGGCGAAGAGGACGTCGATGGCCCGAGTGTAGGTGCCGACCCCCACGGGCCCCGTCTTGACCGAGCGGTCAAGTGCGGCCTTGACTGGCGCGACGGCCGCCGCGCCGCCCGGCCCCGTGCCGGTCGGGTCCCGCAGCGGTCGTCCCGCCACCCACGAGGAGCGCACCGCACCATGTCCGAGCCCGCCCGCATCGACCCCCGCACCCCCGTCGTCGTCGGCGTCGGCCAGGTGAGCCAGCGCGTCGAGGACCCGGCCGAGGCCCGCGAGCCCACCGCCCTGCTCGCCGACGCGCTGCGCGCCGCGGGCGACGACTCGGGCAGCCCCCGCCTGCTCGGGGCGATCTCGACCCTGGCGGTCATCCGGGTGCTGTCGCACCGCTACCGGGACCCGGCGGCCCTCGTCGCGGCGGACCTGGGCCTCGACCGGGCCACGGTGCACACGATCGAGACCGACGACGGCGGCAACTACCCGCAGTCCCTCCTCAACCGGGCCTGCCGGGAGATCCGCGCCGGCAGCGACGCGGTGTGGGCGATCGGCGGCGGCGAGGCGTGGCGGACCCGCCGCGAGGCCGGCCCGTCCTGGACGGTGCAGGACGACGACGTGGCCCCCGACGAGGCGGTCCGCAACCACGAGGGGCTGGGCCACCCCGGCGAGTGGGCCCGCCAGCTCGTCATGCCGATCGAGCACTATCCGCTGTTCGAGAACGCCCTGCGGGCCGCCGAGGGGTGGACGATCGAGGAGCACCGGGACCGGATCGCCGCGCTCTGGTCGTCCTTCAGCGAGGTGGCCGAGGCCAACCCGCACGCGTGGATCCGCCGGCGGTTCTCGCCCGAGGAGCTGCGGGACCCGTCGCCGTCGAACCGGATGGTCGGCTTCCCGTACACGAAGCTGATGAACGCCAACAACGCGGTGGAGCAGGCGGCGGCGTTCGTCGTCTGCTCGGCGGAGCGGGCCACGGCCCTCGGCGTGCCCCGGGACCGCTGGGTGTTCCCGTGGGCGGGCACCGACGCGCACGAGCACTGGCACGTGTCGAACCGCTGGTCCCTCGCCGAGGCGCCGGCCATCCGCCTGGCGGGCCGGGCGGTGCTGGAGCTGGCGAACGTCGGCGTCGACGACCTGGCGCACCTCGACGTGTACTCGTGCTTCCCGAGCGCGGTGCAGATCGCCGCCAGGGAGATCGGGTTGGGCAGCGGGGTCGGCTCGGATCGCCGGCTGACGGTGACCGGCGGCCTGTCCTTCGCCGGCGGCCCGTGGAACGACTACGTGTCGCACTCGATCGCGACGATGGTCGAGCGGCTCCGCGAGGACGAGGGCTCGATCGGCCTGGTCACCGCCAACGGCGGCTTCCTGACCAAGCACGCGTTCGGCGTCTACTCGGCCACCCCACCGGTGGAGGGCTTCCGCCACGCCGACCTCCAGGCGAGCGTGGACGAGCTGCCCCGCCGGGAGCTGTGCGAGGAGGTGGGCGCTGGCGACGGCCCGGTCACGGTCGAGACCTCGGTGGTGGTCCACGGCCCGGGGAGCGAGCCGCAGAAGGCGATCGTGTCGGGCCTCCTCGCGGACGGTCGCCGGGCCTGGGGCCTCTCGACCGACCCCGACGTGATGGCCCGCCTCGTCACCGAGGAGACCGCCGGCACCGAGGCCCGCATCGCCCCCGACGGCACCCTCACCTTCCCCTGACGCCCCTCCCCCGTCATCGAACGTGGCACGGAAACGGGGCACCGGTGCGGCAAGTTCGTGCCACGTTCGGGGTGGCTCTCCGAACTTGGCACGGAAACGGGGCACCGATGCGGCAGAACCGTGCCACGTTCGATGCGGGCGACCGGTCGGGCGGGCGCTCGGGGATCAGTCGTCGGCGTCGGTGATGCTCGTGCGCTCGCCGTCGACGGCCACGATGAGGGCGCCGACGACGATGCCGAGCACCGACATGATGTCGGCCAGCTCGGTGTCGACCAGCCCGGCCACCCGGAGGGCGATCAGCACCGCACCGAGGAAGATGATCGAGAAGCCGAGCCGGGTCACCGGTACAGGATGCTGCGCCGGGGCCGTCACGTGCCAGGTGAGCGGGGCCGCGTGAGTCTCAGCGGGCGAGGACCAGGGCCTCGGGCGGGATGGCGCCCACCCGGAGCACGCGCCAGGGGGTGACGGTGACGTCCACGACCGTGGAGGCGACGGTGCCGGCGGGGCCGCCGTCGATCACGATCGGCACCGCCTCGGCGAGCGACGCGGCCGCGGCCTCGGCGTCCCTGGCGGTGGGCTCGCCGGAGCGGTTGGCGCTCGTGGTGGCGAGCGGTCCGACCTCCGCCGCGAGGGCGCGCACGATCGGGTTCGCCGGGCACCGCACACCGATCGTGTCGAGGGCGGTGGGGCCCAGCTCCAGGGGCCTCGCGGCCGCGCTGCGGGGCCCGACGACGGTCAGCGCGCCGGGCCAGAACCGCTCGGTCCAGGCCCGCACGAGCGCGCGCCGCTCGGACGGGGCCGAGGCCACGTCGCCGCCACCGCCGTGCTCGCCGCCATCACGGACACCGCCATCACGGACACCGCCATCGCCCTCGCCGCCATCGCGGACGCCGCACTCGTCACCATCGCGGGCGCCGCCATCGCCCTCGCCCTCGTTGCCATCACGGACGCCGCCATCGCGCTCGTCGGCTGGGGCGGGGGGCGACGAGAGGTCGAGGAGGGCCAGGCCCTGGTCGAGGTCGGCGACGAGCACGGCGAAGGGCTGATCGTCGCGGCGACCCTTCAGGCGCCAGAGCTGGGCGGTGGCACCGGGCAGCGACGCGAGCGCGGCGACGCCGTAGACGGTGTCGGTGGGCAGCACGACCGCGCCGCCGGCGCGGAGCACGCCCGCGGCGGCGTGCACGACCTGTGCGGTCGGGTGCTCGGCGGCCCGCAGCAGCTCCACGCCCTCAGCCCCGGCGGGCGATCACGCAGCGGTCGAGGCCGGCGTGGTCCTGCTCGACCCGCACCTCGACGAAGCCCTCGCCGGCGGCCAGGGCGGTGACGGCCTCGGCCTGGGCCACCCCGATCTCCAGGACCAGCACGCCGTCGGGCGCGAGCCAGTCGCGGGCGCCGGCCACGATGACCTCGTACGCCTCCAGGCCGGTGGGGCCCGAGACGAGCGCGGCGGCAGGCTCCCACTCTCGGACCGACGGGTCGAGGTCCTCGTCGCCGCGGACGTAGGGCGGGTTGGCGACGATCAGGTCGACGCGGCCCCGCAGCCCCTCGGGGAGCGGGTCGAACCAGGAGCCCTCCAGGAGGCGGACGCCGCCGCCCGCCATGCCGAGGCCGCCGAGGTTGGCCCGGGCGACGGCGAGCGCGTCGGGCGAGGCGTCGACGCCCCACACCTCCAGGCCGGGCCGCTCGGTGGCGAGCGCGAGGGCGATGGCGCCCGAGCCGGTGCCGAGGTCGACGGCGGTGGCCTCGTGGTCGCCGTGGCGCGAGAGCAGCACCCGGTCCAGCTCGGCGAGCGCGTGGTCGACCACCTGCTCGGTCTCGGGCCGGGGGATGAGGACCCGCCGGTCGCAGAGCAGGTCGAGGGAGCGGAACGCCCACCGGCCGAGCACGTACTGGATCGGCTCGCCGGCCGCTCGGCGGGCGACGGCGGCGTCGAGGCGGGCGACGCCGCGCTGGGTGGCCGGCTCGTCCAGGCCGAGGACCCACTCGGCGCCCTCCAGGCCGGAGACCTCCTCGATCAGCCAGCGGGCCTCGGCCTCGGGCTCGGCGACGCCGAGCGCCCGCAGCTTCCCCGTCGTCTCGCCGAGGAAGGTGCGCCACGAGACGGTGCCGTCGCCGGGGCCGCCCGCCGGGGCCGGGTCCGGCGGGTCCGCCGCCGACAGCGGATCCGCCGCGGGCCGGGGGTGTCGGGGGTCCGGACTCGGGGGCTCCGATCCGGACGACGGGGTCGTCGGGTCCATCAGGTGTCCTCGGTCAGTCGCCGGGTCTGCTCGTCCTGGACGAGGGCGTCGTTCACCTCGTCCAGCTCACCGTGCAGGATCTTGTCGAGCTTGTACACGGTCAGGCCGATGCGGTGGTCCGACACCCGGTTCTCCTTGAAGTTGTAGGTGCGGACCTTCTCGGCCCGGCCGCCGCCGCCGGTCTGGTCGCGGCGGGCCTCGGACAGCTCGGCGGCCTGGCGGTCCTGCTCCAGCTTCAGGAGCCTCGACGCCAGCACCTGCATGGCCTTGGCCTTGTTCTGGAGCTGGGACTTCTGGTCCTGCATCGAGACGGTGACGCCGGTCGGCCTGTGGGTGAGCCGCACCGCGGAGTCGGTGGTGTTGACGGACTGGCCGCCGGGGCCGGAGGAGCGGAAGTAGTCGACCTCCAGGTCGTTGGGGTCGATGTCGACCTCGACCTCGTCGGCCTCGGGGAGCACGGTCACGGTGGCCGAGGAGGTGTGGATGCGGCCCTGCGACTCGGTGACCGGCACCCGCTGGACCCGGTGGGGCCCGCCCTCGTGCTTCATGCGGGTCCAGACGCCGTCACCGGCGAGGACGAACGTGATCTCGTTGTAGCCGCCCATGTCGGAGGGATCGGCGTTGAGCACCTCCAGCTTCCAGCCCCGGCGGGACGCGAAGCCCTGGTACATGCCGAACAGGTCGCGGGCGAAGAGGTTGGCCTCCTCGCCGCCCTCGGCCCCGCGTATCTCCACGATGACGTTGCGCCCGTCGTTGGGGTCCCTGGGGAGCAGGAGGAGGCGAATCTCGTCGGTGAGCCGGGCCACGTCGGCCTCGGCCTCGGCGATCTCGGTGCGGATCAGCTCCCGCTCGTCGCCGGCCAGCTCCGCGAGCATCTCGCGGCCGGTGGCGGCGTCGGCCTCGCGGGCGTCCAGCTCCCGGGCTCGGCTCACGATCGCGTCGAGGTCCTTGTGGCGCTTGGCCAGCTCCCGGTAGCGGTCCTGGTCGCCGAAGACGGCGGGGTCCGCGAGCTGGGCCTCGACGTCGCGCAGCTCGGCGGCGAGGGCGGTCAGCTTGTCCTTCACGATCGCCCCGGTGAGCGCTCGGGCCAGGTGTCGGCCACGGTGACGACCTCGGCGTCGCGGAGGTGGGCGACGAGGTCGACCAGGATCCGGGCGCGGTCGCCCTCGGGGGTGACCAGGAGGAGCCGGGCGTCGGGCCGGTGCATGAGGCGGTCGTCCGCGGCGGCGACGGGCGCGTCGAGGTTCACCCCGGTGGTGCAGGTGACGACCAGGGGTCGGCCGTCGAGGTCGAGGCCGACGGCGCTGGCCACGCCGTCCTCGGTGAGGTTGCGGCGGGGCACGGCGGACTCGACGGCGGTCAGCTCGCGGGCACCGACGAGGTCGGGGTGACCGACGAGCACGGTGCGGAGCCAGCGCTCGCGCACGAGCTGGTTCATGGGGTGGCGCTCGGCACCGGGTCGGCGGAGCGGGGCGACGAGGTCGACCACGACCCGCAACGCCTCGGCGGGGCTCATGCCGGCCCGCATCATGGCGCCGGCCTCCCGGTCGAAGCGGCCGACGCCGGCCTCGACCTGCGCGCTGCCCTCGGCGTCGACCACCACGCGGGCGGCCTCCAGGCCGAGCAGCTCGCCGCACAGCTCGCCCTGCTCCACGACGGGGGCGAGGCCGGCGTCGACCAGCAGGGGCCGGAACAGCTCGGCCTCGGGGGCCGGGGCGGCCACGGTGGGCGGCGCCGCGGCGCTCGCCTGGCGGAGCCCGGTGCCGTCGACCACCCAGGTGGTGACGGCGATGCCGACGACGAGGTCGCCCCGGCGGGCGACGACGGGGGCGGCGGCCTCGTCGGTGCAGAGCAGGTGGAGGTGGTCGACCCCGGCGCGCACCGCGACGGCGAGCGCGGCGCCCACGCGGCGTTCCGCGTCCTCCTCCACCAGCACCCAGGCGGCCGACGAGCCGGGGTCCACGAGGGTGGCGCCGGCCGGGAAGGCGGCGGCCACGGCCCGCTCGGTCGGTTCCCAGCGGCCGGCGACGAGGGCGCGGAGCTTCGCCGTGCGCAGCTCGGCCAGGCGGTCGGGGTCGAGCGCGTTCACGAGGCCGCTCCCGCGGGCGCGCGCCGGCCCGCCCGGAGCGGGCGGGCGGGGTGGCGGGGTGCGGTGGTCACTGGGTGCACCGGGCGGATCGAGCGGCGTTGGAACGCGACTCGTGCGCCAGCGGTCGCTGGCGCACGAGTCGTCGGGTCCGCTCCGCTACTTGCCGCGGCGACCGTAGCGACGCTCGAAGCGATCGATGCGGCCACCGGTGTCCACCAGCTTCTGCTTGCCGGTGTAGAAGGGGTGGCACTCGTTGCAGAGCTCGACGGAGATCTCGGCCTGGGTCGAGCGGGTGGTGAACGTGTTCCCGCAGGAGCAGCGGACGCTGGTCTCCACGTAGGTGGGATGGATGTCGGCCTTCATAAGGGTCTCCAGTGTGGTCGGTTCCGGCCCCGGTTCCAAACCGGTCCGCGAGGTCCGGCGTCACGTTCCGCGGCGGGCCGGGCGGGTCGGTTCCCGGTCGGTCGGGCGCTCGTCCGGGCCGCCGCCGCGGCCGGTGGCGGGCGCCTACGGCGCGTCGAGGAGGTCGGCGTTGGTGGGGTGGGCGGCGAGCTGGTCGAGCAGCAGGCGCAGGCCGGCCTCGGCCGAGCCGCTGGAGGCCCGCAGGTCGGCGAGGGTGCGGCGGAGGTCGTGCAGCCGGGCGAGCCGCTCCGCCGGGTAGAGGAGGTCCTCGTGGCGGCCGGCGGTGGCGTCGACGTCGAGCGCCGGGAAGGTGCGGCGGCCGGCGAGGCGGCGGTCGAGGCGCAGCTCCAGGTTGGTGGTGCGCTCCACCTCCTCGTAGATGGCCTCGTCCAGGCGGCTGCCCGTCTCGACCGCGACGGTCGCGAGGATGGTGAGCGAGCCGCCCTCCTCCAGGTTCCGGGCCGCGCCGAGGAGCCGCTTGGGCGGGTGGACGGCGGCGACGTCGAGCCCGCCGTCGAGGGTGCGGCCGCTGGCGGGCACCTCCAGGTTGTGGGCCCGGGTGAGGGCGGTGAGCCCGTCGAGCACCACGACCACGTCGCGCCCCGCCTCCACGAGGCGCTTGGCCCGCTCGACCGCCAGCTCCGCGAGGGCGATCTGGTCCTCGGCGGGGCGGTCGAAGGTGGCGGCGGCGACCTCGCCGTCGAGCACCCAGCGGCGCAGGTCGGTCACGTCCTCGGGGCGCTCGTCCAGGAGGACGACGAGGACGGCGACGTCGGGGGGGTTGCGCTCGATGCCCCGCACCAGGTGCTTGACCAGGGTGGTCTTGCCGGAGCCGGGCGGCGCCACCACCAGGCCGCGCTGGCCCTTGCCGAGCGGGGCGAGCAGGTCCACGAGGCGGGCCGTCACGCCCTCGGGCCCGTCCTCGGCGCCCTCCAGGCGGAGCGGCTCGGTGGGGAACACCGGGGTCAGATCCTCGAACGCCGGGCGGGCGGGCGGCTCCTGGCCGTCGGCGACGGGGTGGCCGTTGACGGTGTCGATCTGGACGAGCGCCGGGTTCTTCTCGTTGCGGTTGGCGGCACGCGAGCGGCCGGTCAGCACGTCGCCCTTGCGAAGCCCGAACTGGCGGACCTGCTTGATGGCGATGTAGGCGTCCTCGGGCGTCGGCAGGTAGCCGCCGACGCGGAGGAAGCCGTAGCCCTCGTCGCGGAGGTCCACGATGCCCTCGACGTCGACCGGCTCGGCCTGGACCTGCTCGGCGTCCTGGTTGCGGTTGCGGTCCCGCCCACGCCGGCGACGGCGGCGGTTGCCCTCGCCGTCCTCGACCGGTGCCGGCTGCGGTTCGGCCCGGTTGCCGGTCTCGACCGGCTCCTCACCGCCCGGCACGCCCCCGCCCTGGTTGGTCGGGTTGGGCTGGCCGCCCTGGTTCCCGCCGTTCTGGCCCTGCCCGCCCTGGTTGCCCTGGTTCCCGCCGCCCTGGTTCTGGCCGCCGGCGTTCTGGTTCTGGCCGCCCTGGCCCTTGGCCGAGGCGCCCGGGTTCCCGCCGCCCTGGCCCTTGGGCGAACCGCCACCCTGGTTCCCGCCACCCTGGCCGCCGCCGTTCTGGCCCTGCTTCGCCGGGGGTTGGCCCGACTTGGGCTGCGGCTGGCCCCCGCCCTGGCCCTGCTCGGCCGGGCCCCGGCGACCCCGGCCCTCGCCGCCCTGGCCGTTCGAGCCCTGCTCCGCTCGGCCGGAGCGGGCGCCCTCCTGCGGGGCACCGGCGGCGTCGCGCGCCTGGCGGGGGGCCTCGTCGGCGTCGCCCGCCGGCGCGGCCGCGCCAGGAGCCCCGGCGTCACCGCCGCCGTCGAGGTCGAGCGTCGGCGTGGCCCCGACCAGGTCCATGATGAGCGCGACGATCTCGGCCTTCTTCGCCCGGCTCGGCGGCTTGTGGCCGAGGGACGTGGCGATGGCGACCAGCTCGTTGCGGTCCTTGCCTTCCAGGAGCGACGGATCGAAGTCCGACATGGGATACCTCTGCGGGGACGAAGGGGTGGGGGCGATGGGGAAGCGATGGTGTGGGCCGGTGCCGACATCGGACGCTCGGGCCTCGGACCGGTGCGCCGGCGGCTCCCGCATCGGGCTCGGACGACAGCCGACCCTCCCCAGGAACGTTGCGGTGTTCACCGCACCGGCACCCCGAGCGTAGCCGCTCCCCTGCCCCGCCCGGCCCAACGGCCCGGCCCGCCGCGCCCCGGCGCTCAGGCGGTGAGGGCGCGGATGTGGGCCTTGATCGCGTCGAGGTCGTTCGGGAGGCGGTCGAAGCGCTCGGGACGGTCGAAGAGGTCGGCCAGGTGCTCGGGGAGGTCGGGCCGGATGCCGATGGCGGCCTCGACCGCGTCGGGGAACTTGGCGGGGTGCGCGGTGGCGAGGCAGATCATGGGCCGGTCGCGCTCGGCGCGGGTCGCCCGGGCGGCGGCGACCCCCACCGCGGTGTGGGGGTCGAGGATCACGCCCGTGGCCTCGTAGGTCCGGCGGATCTCCGCCAGGGTGGCGTCGTCGTCCACCGACGCGCCGGCGAACACCTCGCCGACGGTGGTCCGCGACGCCAGGCCGGTCTCGACCCGGCCCCGGGCGGCGAACTCCTGCATCCGCTCGGCGAGCAGCATCGGGTTGCGGTCGTACAGCTCGAAGAGGAGCCGCTCGGCGTTCGAGGAGATCTCGATGTCCATGCTCGGGCTGAGCGTGTGGTCGACGCCGTGGCGCTCCATGACGCCCTCGGCGAGCCAGCGGGTGAGGATGTCGTTGCGGTTCGACGCCACGACGAGCTGGCTGATGGGCGTGCCGGTGGCGCGGGCGACCCAACCGGCGAGGACGTTGCCGAAGTTGCCGGTGGGCACCGAGAACTGCACCGGGTCGCCGCCGCCGACGGTGCGGGCCGCGGTCGTGTAGTACACGGTCTGGGCGACGACGCGGGCCCAGTTGATGGAGTTCATGGCCGAGAGGCCGACGTCGGTGCGCAGGGCGCGGTCGGCGAAGAGGGCCTTCACCGCGCTCTGGCAGTCGTCGAAGGTGCCCTCGATCGCGACGTTGTGCACGTTGGGCGCCTCGACGGTGGTCATCTGGCGGCGCTGGACGTCGCTGACCTTCCCGTCGGGGTGGAGCACGACGATCTGCACGTGGTCGAGGCCGCGGCACGCCTCGATGGCGGCCGAGCCCGTGTCGCCGGAGGTGGCGACGACGATGGTGGCCTGCCGGCCGCGGCGGGTCAGCTCGTGGTCGAAGAGGCGGCCGACGAGCTGGAGGGCCACGTCCTTGAAGGCGATGGTGGGCCCCCAGAACAGTTCGAGGAGGTGCAGGTCGTCGTCCAGCGGGGTGACGGGGCAGACGTCGGGGTGGCGGAAGGTGGCGTAGGCGTCGCGCACCATGGCGCCCAGCTCGTCGCGGGTGAGGCTGGGGGCGACGTAGGGGGCGATGAGCGCGGTGGCCGCCTCGGCGTAGCCCACCCCGGCGCCGCCGGGCCCGTCCGCTCCGCCCGCGGCGAGGGCGTCGAGCGCGGGCAGCTCGGGGTAGGCGTCGGGCACGTAGAGGCCGCCGTCGGCCGCGAGGCCGGTCAGGAGGACGTCGCCGAAGTCGAGGACGGGCGCGTCGCCGCGGGTGGAGATGTAGTGCACCGCTCAGCCCTCGGCGTCGTCGCCGACCACGCGGAGCACGGCGGTGATGCGGTGGATGACGTCCAGCTCGCGCAGGTCGGCGAGGGTGGCCTGCACGTCGGCCTCCCGGGCCCGGTGGGTGATGAAGATGAGCCGGGCGTCGGCGCCGACGCCCTCCTGCTCCAGGGAGCGGATGGACACGCCGTGGCGTTCGAACGCCTCGGCGATGGCGCGGAGCACGCCGGGCCGATCGACCACGTCGATGTTGACGTAGTAGCTGCTCTGGAGCTCGTCGATGGGGCGGATGGGGCGCCGGGCGAGGGCGACGAGGTCCGCGTGGGTGGACTTGGTGAGGTTCACCGCCGCGTCGACCAGGTCCCCGAGCACCGCGGAGCCGGTGGGGTCGCCGCCGGCGCCGCGGCCGTAGAACATGAGGTCACCGACCGCGGTGCCCTCCACGAAGACGGCGTTGAAGCTGTCGCGCACCCCGGCGAGGGGGTGGGTGCGCGGGACCATCGCGGGGTGGACCCGCACCGCCACCTCGTCGTCGCCGCCGTCGCGGGACGGCACCAGCTCCGCCACGGCCAGCAGCTTGATGACGTAGCCGAGGCGCGCCGCGAAGTCGATGTCGGTGGCGGTGAGCCCGGAGATGCCCTCGTGGTAGACGTCGCCGGCGACGACGCGGGCGCCGAAGGCGATCGAGGCGAGGATGGCGGCCTTGGCACCGGCGTCGTAGCCCTCGACGTCCGCGGTGGGGTCCCGCTCGGCGTAGCCCAGCTCCTGGGCCTCCGCGAGCGCCTCGGCGTAGGAGGTGCCCTCCTCGGACATGCGGGTGAGGATGAAGTTGGTGGTGCCGTTGACGATGCCCATGATGCGGCGCACGTCCTCCCCCACGAGCGACTCGCGCAGCGGCCGCATGATGGGGATGCCACCGGCGACGGCGGCCTCGAACAGGAGGTCGACGCGGGCCTCGGACGCGGCGGCGAACAGCTCGGCGCCGTGGTTGGCCAGCAGCTCCTTGTTGGCGGTCACGACCGGCTTGCCGGCACCGAGCGCGTCGAGGATGAGCTGGCGGGCCGGCTCGATGCCGCCGATGACCTCGACCACCACGTCGACGTCGTCGCTCGTCACGACCTCGGCCGCGTCGCGGGTGAGCACGTCGGCGCCCAGCTCGATGGGCCGCTCGCGCGAGAGGCTGCGCACCGCCACCTTGGTGACCCGGAGCCGGACGCCGGTTCGGGCGGCGATCTCGTCGCCCCGCTCGCCGACCAGCTTCACGAGCGCCGCGCCCACGTTGCCGCAGCCCAGCACCCCCACTCTCACCACGGTCTCGGTCACGCCGGCCAACGCTACCGGCCCGCCCCGACCCTCCCCGAACCCGTTGCCGGTGCCGGCCTGGAGCGACCGTCGCCCCCACCCCGCCGGGCCGTCGGCTCAGCCGAGGTCGGTGGCCTGGAGGTCGTCGTCGGTCTCGCGGCGGATGACGAGGCGGGCCTCGCCTTCGCGCACGAACACCACGGCGGGGCGGGGCAGCGAGTTGTAGTTGGAGCCCATGTTGCGGCCGTAGGCGCCGGTGACGGGGGTGGCGATCAGGTCCCCGACGGCGAGGCCGGGCGGCACCTTGGCCTCGGGTACGAGGACGTCGCCGGACTCGCAGTGCTTGCCGACGAGGCGCACCGTCTCGGTGCGGTCCGCGGTGACGGCCCGGGGCAGGAACGTCTCGTAGCCGGAGCCGTAGAGGGCGGGCCGGGGGTTGTCCACGAAGCCGCCGTCGCAGGCGACGAAGGTGCGGATGCCGGGCACCTCCTTGACGGTGCCGACCCGGTAGACGGTGATGGCGGCCGCAGCGGCGATCGAGCGGCCGGGCTCGGCGGTGACGCGGGCGGTGATGCCGTGGCGCTCGCAGGCGCGGCGGACCGCGGCGCCCCACTCGGCGATGGCGGGGGTGGTCTCGCCCTCCACGTAGGCGACGCCGATGCCGCCGCCGACCGACAGCTCCTCCAGGCCGAGGGGCGTGAAGAAGGGGGCGAGGGCGGCGACGGCCTGCTCGTAGAAGTCGGCCACGAACACCTGGGAACCGATGTGGGCGTGGATGCCGACCAGCTCCACGGCGTCGGTGGCCCGGCAGCGCTCGACGGCCCGCTGCGCGTCGCCGGCCTTGAGCCCGAAGCCGAACTTGGAGTCGTCCTGGCCGGTCATCACGAACTCGTGGGTGTGGGCCTCCACGCCGGGGGTGACCCGCAGGAGGACCCGGGGGACGCGGCCGTCGGCGGCGTGCAGGCGCTCCAGCCGGTCCAGCTCGTCGAAGCTGTCGACCACGATGCGGCCGACGCCGACCTCGCGGGCCCGGATCAGCTCCTCGTCGCTCTTGTTGTTGCCGTGGAGGACGACCCGGTCCGCGGGCACCCCGGCGGCGAGGACGATGGCCAGCTCGCCGCCGCTGGCGACGTCGAGGTGCATCCCCTCCTCGTGGGCGAGGCGGGCCATCGCCCGGCAGAGGAACGCCTTGCTGGCGTAGGCGACGCCGTCGCCGAAGGCGTCGACGGCCTCGCGGCAGCGGGCGCGGAGGTGGGCCTCGTCGTAGACGAAGAGCGGCGTGCCGTACCGCTCGGCCAGCTCGGCGACGTCGCAGCCGCCGATGCGGAGCCCGCCGTCGGCGTCGACCTCGGCGGTGTCGGGGAGCAGGGAGGGGGGCAGGACGCTCACAGCTCCTCCGGGGCGCTCACGCCGAGCAGGTCGAGGCCGATGGCGAGGCCGATGCGGGCGGCCTCGGTGAGCTGGAGCCGGGCCTGGGTGAGCGCCGGGTCGACGTCGTCACCGATCACGTAGCAGTCGTGGTAGAAGCCGTGGAAGGCGCCCGCCAGCTCGCGGACCCAGGTGGTGATGCGGTGCGGGGCCCGGTCGTCGCAGGCGATGCGGAGCACGTCGGGAAGCTCGGCCAGGGTGCGCAGCACGTCGAGCTCCCGCTCCTCCACCAGCAGGCCGAGGTCGACCTCCCCGAGCGGGAGGCGGGTGACGCCGGCCTCGGCGGCCCGGCGGGCGATGCCGTGGATGCGGGCGTGGGCCATCTGCACGTAGAAGACGGGGTTCTCCATGCCCTGGCTGGCGACGACGGCGAGGTCGACGGTCTGGCGGGAGTCGAGCGACTGGAGGAGGTAGGTCAGCCGGGCGGCATCCGCGCCGACCTCCTCGATGACGTCGCGCAGCTCGACCAGGTTGCCGGAGCGCTTGGAGATCTTGACGGGCTCGCCGTCCTTGAGCAGGTCGACCATCTGGACGACCTGGACCTCGAGCTGGTCGGGGTCGTTGCCGAGGGCGGCCATCGCGGCCTTCATGCGGGGGATGTAGCCGTGGTGGTCGGCACCCCACACGTTCACGAGGCGCTCGGCGCGGGAGAACTTGTCCCGGTGGTAGGCGATGTCGGGCATGAGGTAGGTCAGCTCGCCGTCGGACTTGACGAGCACCCGGTCCTTGTCGTCGCCGTAGTCGGTGGAGCGCAGCCAGGTGGCGCCGTCGCGCTCGTAGACCTTGCCGAGCGACCGCAGCTCCTCCAGGGTGGCGTCGATGGCGCCGGAGGCGACGAGGTCCAGCTCCTTGGACCAGACGTCGAAGCGGACCCCGAAGGCGGCGAGGGCCTCGCGCTGGTCGGCGAGGGCCCGCTCCTCGCCCCAGGCGACCGGGTCGGCGTCGTCGGGCATCTCGGCGGCCCACTCGGTGACGTAGCCGCCCCGGTAGCCGTCCTCGGGCGGCTCCTCCCCCGCCTTGCGGGCGGCGAGGCTGGCGCCGAAGTGCTGCATCTGGACGCCCCGGTCGTTCACGTAGAACTCGCGGGTGACCCGGTGGCCGCAGCGCTCCAGGAGCCGGGCGAGCGAGTCGCCGTAGGCGGCGCCGCGGGCGTGACCGGCGTGGACGGGGCCGGTGGGGTTGGCGGAGACGAACTCGACGTTGACGGTGCTGCCCCGGCCGTGGTCGAGGCGGGCGTAGCCGTCGATGCCCCCCTCCACCACCTCGGTGAGCACGTCGTGGAGCCAGGTGGGGGCGAGGTGGAAGTTGACGAAGCCGGGGCCGGCCAGCTCGACGGCGGTGACGTGGGCGGGCGGGTCCTCGTTCAACCGGTCCACGAGCTGCTGGGCCAGCTCGCGGGGGTTGCGGCCGGCCCGCTTGGCGGTGGCGAGGGCGACGTTGGTGGACCAGTCGCCGTGCTCGCGCCGGGCCGGGCGCTCCAGGGCGACCGTGGCGGGCAGCGGGTCGACCCCGAGCGCCCGGAGCGCGTCGGTCACGGAGGCGGCGAGGGTGTCGCGGATCACGGCTGGTCCTTCTGGTTCTGGGCGATCGCGTCCTCGACCCGTCGGAGGAGGTCGAGGGGCTCGAACGGCTTGGTGACGTAGTCGACGGCGCCGGCGGCGAGGCCCGCCCGCACGTCGTCGAGCTGCGCCTTGGCGGAGAGGAGGATGACGGGGATGGCGGCCAGCTCGGCGTCGGCGGCGAGCCGGGCGAGCAGGTCGAGGCCGCTGAGGTTCGGCATCATGATGTCGCTGACGATGACCTCGGGCCGCCGGTCCCGCGCCACCCGGAGGGCGTCCTCGCCGTCCACCGCGGCGCAGACGTCGTAGCCCTCCAACTCGAAGTTGACGGTGAGGAGCTTCAGGATGACGGGGTCGTCGTCTACGACGAGCACGGTGGCGGGCACCCGGCGAGGTTACCGGCGGGTCTTCGCGCCCCCGAACCCGGTTCCGGGACGCCAGTGAGGCCCCTGGCAGGACCGAACCCGGACGATCGCGGCCGGGCCTGCTCGGCAGGCCCGGCCGTGTCGCGTCTCGGAGCGATCCGCCACTGGCGCCCTCGGCAGGATTCGAACCTGCGCACACGCCTCCGGAGGGCGATGCTCTATCCCCTGAGCTACGAGGGCGGGGAGCGCCAGCATACGAGTTCGGCCGGGTGTTCACCGCATCCTCGTGCGGCGGGCCCCGCGAGCGCACCCGGCGCCCCGGCGCCGCACCGGCGCATCCCCGTGGGCCCGCCGCCGGGACGCTCCGCGGCGAGGCAGGTCCTCCGGTGCCGTCCTCGCGGCGTGGCGACGGTCACGGCCCCGGTGCATCGGCCGAGGTCGCGGGGCTGGAACGGGCCGGTCGACGGCTTTCCGTGCGAGCACTCGATTTCTCGGCTACAAACCAGGCCATGCGGGTCCTGGTCCTGGAAGACGATGCGGAGCTCGGGGAGATGATGGCGGACGCCCTCCGACAGCGGGGCTACGCCGTCGATCACGTGACCACCCTGCGGGAGGCCCGGGCGGTGCACCCCGGCGACTACGACGTCGCGGTCCTCGACCGCTCGGTGCCCGACGGCGACGGCCTCTCGCTCCTGGCCCACTGGCGGGCGCAGGACCGCGTCGTCAACACGCTCGTCGTGTCGGGCGTGGCCGGCGACTGCGACCGCGTCGAGGGCCTGGAGGCGGGCGCCCTGGACTACGTGGCGAAGCCGCTCCAGCTCGTGGAGCTGGGGCTGCGGGTCGACGCGCTCGCCCGTCGCCCCGCGGCGCCCGAGGTGGCGCTGCCGGCGGTGCTGGGCGACGTGCGGGTCGACCTCGCGCTCCGGGAGGTCACGATGGCCGGCCGGCCGGTGCGCCTGAGCCGCCTCCAGTACGCCGTGTTCGAGTACCTGGTCGTGAACCGGGACCGCATGGTCAGCTCGGGCGAGCTGCTCGACCACTGCTGGGACCGCCACCGGGACCTCTTCACCAACCCGCTCCCCACCCAGATCGCCCGGCTCCGGGTGATCTTCGAGGGACGGTTGGGCTTCGAGTGCGTGCGTGGTGAGGGTTACCGGATCGTCGTGCCGTAGCGTGGGGCGAGGATCCGGGAGAGATCACAGGAAATCGGGAACCGACACGGGGGGAACGGGCATGAAGGAGATGGAGCGGTGCCACGAGGGTGACGCCGTGACGGGCCCGCCTCGTCAGGTGCTCGAGGGCGCGAGGAGCGGGCGGTGAACGAATCGGTGCCCGCGGGCGAGGGAAGGTTGGACCCGGATGTGTTGCGGGAGGTGTACGAGGCCCATGCGAAGGCGGTGTTCGACTACCTGGCGCGCCGGGTCGGTGCACAAGAGGCGGAGGATCTGACGATGCAGGTGTTCATCGACGTGGGGCAGAGCCCCCGGATCGCGTCCATCGCGCGGTCGATGCAGGCGGCGTACCTGATCGGCACGGCGAAGAACCGGCTCCGGCGGCACCACCGGTCCCGCAGCCGCGAGGCCCGCGCGCTCCAGCGCCTACCCGTGGAGCCGTGGCGGCCGGGCGCGGACGCCACGGTGGTCGCCCGCGTCGACGGCCAGGACGAGCTGGAGCGGATCATCCGCCGGCTGGCCCCCGACGACCGGGTGCTCCTCGACAGCTACTTGGCGAACGACGGTTCGGCGGCGGCCGTCTCGGCCGACCTGGGCATCCCGGTCGGCACGGTCAAGTCCCGCATGAACCGGCTCCGCCTGCGATTGCGCGCGCGGGAGGCCGGAGATGGTCGATGACCCCGACGAGTTCACCGACGAACGTCGAGAACGGATCTGGGCTCGGATCGAGGCGGCGATGGCGGACCCGGCGGCACTGAGCGAGGCGGATGACGGGTGGGAGGGCGGCTCGGCGTGGTGGAACCAGCGGACGCTGGCGCGCGCGGCCGTGGTGCTGATGGCCATCGGCATGGGCGCGATCGTGCTCCAGTGGGCGCGGACGGACCGGTCGGAGCCGACGGTCCCGGCCCATCCCCTGGCGGAGCTGGTCGAGGCGGCGGCGAAGGCACCCGACCACTCGACGGAGCCGATGCACCTGCGGTTGGAGATCACCCGCTACGAGGACGGCGTGACCGTCGGCTCGCCCCAGGTCCAGGAGCTCTGGTTGGCGACCGACGGCGAGGGCTGCACCCGTTCGGTCGGGTCGTCGTCGCCGCTCACCTGCTCCGAGGCGGCGAACCTCCTGGGCGGCTTCACCCGGGCACAGGTCGAGGCGATCGCCGGCGCCGAGGACGTCGGCGCCGAGCTGCGCCGGGAGTTGCGGGCGATCTTCCCCGATGCCCCCGAGCGGGAGATGCTCAGCTCGGTCGTGCAGCTCCTGCGCTGGGACGGCGTGCCGCCGGCGGTCCGAGCGGCGGCGTTCACCTGGCTGGGCGACGCCGGCTACGCGGTGACCGATGAGACGGTGTCCGCGATCCAGCTCGACGGCCCCGGCCAGTACCCCCGCCTGTTCGTGGACAAGACGAGCCTGCTCGTGGTCGAGACCATCTCCGAGGAGATCCGGACCTGGGAGCGCTCGACCGCGGACCACCAACTCCCCCCACGCACCTGACACCGCCACGCACTTGACAAAGGAGCACACATGTACGCCCACCTCCTGACCGCTGCGGGTCTGACGGCGGCCGTCGGTCTGCCCGTCCAGGCCGCCGTCGCCGACTCGTCCGAGCCCGACACCGAGTACTGCATCGCGTACGCCATCACCCGCGAGGAGGCAGCCGCCGGCGAGGTGTCGGAGATCGTCTGCTCCGACGCGCCCGCCCTGCTCCAGCGGGCCCCTGCCGCCCTGATCACCCTCGCCCTGCACTACGACGGGCTCAACGGCCAGGGCCCGGTCATGGCCGCGCAGGGCTCCAGTTGCTCCGACGTCACCGTGTTCGGCTCGGGCAGCTCGTGGAACAACCGGATCGAGTCGAGCCTCCCGATGGCGTGCTCGAAGATGAAGCACTACGACACGGCCACCTTCTCGGGCGACGCCGAGTACCTCAGCAGCGGTGGCCTCCAGAACCTGACGACGTTGCGGAACCGCACGTCGTCCATCGGCTACGTGGCCTGAGCACCGTGGGGGACCTGTCGCTGCGCGAGCTCGCAGACCGTCTCGCCGCCGACCAGCAGGTGGACGGCAGCCGCTGGACGGCGGACACGGTCCTGGCCGAGGCCCTCGTGTGGGACTCGCTGGCGAAGGCCGAGGTGGTGGAGCTCTTCGCCGAGCACGGCCACACCCTCCCCTACGAGCTGCTCGACGAGCTGCGGACCCTCGGCGACCTCCACCACTACCTGGTGGCGCCGGGCACCGTGGCGGTGGAGGGGGCCGGGCCGGCCTTCCGGTTCGTGCCGATCACCGCCGCCGACGAGCCGGCGGTGTTCCGCCTGCACACCGAGGGCGAGGCGCTGGGGCGGTACCGCCTGCGGGGTCGCACCCCGAGCCCGGAGGACTTCCACCGGTTCCTGTGGGACCGGGTGCTGACCCAGTACCTGGTGGTGGAGGGCAAGGACATCGCGGGGGTGGTGACGGCCTACGAGCACGACGCCCGCCACCGCTACGTGCACCTGGCCGCGGTGTCGGCCGCGTCGCGGGTCGACTCGGGGTCCACGGCCCGGGCGGTGCTGCGGTTCGTGCCCCGGCTCTTCGCCGAGTTCGACCTCCGCAAGATCTACGCCGAGGTCCTCGCGTCGAACTTCGAGCGGTTCCGAAGCGGCGTCGGTCGCCGCTTCGACGTCGAGGGCCGGCTCCGCGACCACGAGTACCTCGACGGCGGCTACGAGGACGTCTACGTCCTCGCCACCTACCGAAACCGCTGGTCAGAGCCGGTTTGACCGGCCGCCGGCGGCACCGGGTCGACCCCCGCGAGGCAGCGTGTCGAAAACGCTAGTCATCGCTCTGTCGACTTATCGCTAGCTCATCGTCCAGGATGTAGGAGATGGAAGGTCACCTACAGGCGGTTCTCGGCAACAACATCCGTCGGCTACGTCTCAAGGCAGGGCTCTCTCAGGAGCGCTTCGGCGAGCTGATCGGGCGACATCGCACCTACGTGGGTGCGCTCGAACGCGGGGAGTACAACGTCTCCCTCCGAACATTGGAACGATTGAGCATGGACCTCCGACTGAACCCGTACTCCCTCCTCTGGGACTCCGCCTACGGCGAGATGCCGCCAGGCCTGTCGCTGGAGCTGGACGAGGAGCTCACCGCCCGCGTCGCGGCTGTTCGCGACGCCGCAGCGGCGAGCGAGGACGCCGCCCGTGCGGCTGAGGACGGCGCAGACCCCGGCGACGAGTCGCCGAAGAAGCGCAAGCCCCGTCCCCGCCGCTCCTGACGGTCGCCCGCCGACCACCCGACCGGGCACCCCTGGTCGGCGGGCCCCTCAGGGGGATCAACCGACGTTTCCCGAGAAATCGGGAACCGAACCGCTCGATCGGGCTTGTACCGAGTGACGAGCGCAACCCCCGCGCGCCCGTCGCCCGGGAGCCCCCATGTTCAAGCACGTCGTGCCGTCCCCTGCCGCCGAGCGGCCGATCCGCGCCGCGGACCAACCCGTTCGGGAGCTGCCGCCCGGGCGGGTGCGGCTGTTGCAGCGCGTGCACTCGTTCGTGGGCCTCGGCGGCTTCGTCGTGCTCACGGTCTACGGGCTGGCGATGGCGATCCTGGGGTGGCTCGGCTCCGCCTGGTCGACGGCCGTCGGCGTGCTGACGGTGGCGGCCCTCCTGAGCTGGTTGGCGACGCGCCGGGCCGTGGCGGAGCTCACGGTCCAGTTCAACCACGAGGACCGCCTCGTGCGGTCGGTGAGCCACGAGATCCGCCGGCCCGTGCACCGGCTGCTGAACGCCGCGGAGCGGGGGCTCCTGGGCCTGGCGTCGCCCGAGGAGGCGCTCGACCAGGTGCAGGTGCAGGCGGTGCGCCTGGGCGATCTGTTCGATGACCTCCTGGAGGCGGCGCAGGTGATGACCGGGGCGCGGGCGCTCGACCCGGAGCCGACCGACCTGCGGACGGTGGTCGATGACGCCTACGCCCAGTTGGGGGTCACGAAGCTGCGGGTGGTCACCGTCGGTGAGGACGTGGTGCTCACGGTCAACCCGCGCCTGGTGCGCATCGCGGTCACGAACCTCCTGCGGAACGCCGCGCTCCACGCCTACGAGGGCGCCGAGGGCACCGCGGTCGTGGAGCTGGACGCGCGTGGCCTGCGGGTGCTCGACGAGGGCAGGGGCATCCCCGGCGACGAGTTGCGCCGCATCCGCCAGGAGGCGTCGCGGAGCATGCGCCGCTCGACCGCCGGCATCGGCCTCACCCTGTCCACCTGGGTGACCGACGTCCACGGCGGCCGCCTCACCGTCTCCAACCGCCCGACCGGCGGCGTCGAGGTGGACCTCCGCCTGCTGCCCCCGCCCACCCCCTGAGCCGACGCCACCGTCGGCCGGCCCGGTGGCTCGGGCTCCCAGGGGACCTTCGGGGGTGGTCCGAGCACCGGGGGTCGGGCCTGGGGGGCCGAGGCGGCGCCCAGAGGCCGCTGTACGGCCACGACACGGACTCCTGAGCCCCGGGGCCCTCAGACCCACTCACACGCTCCAGGGGCCCACGCGGCCGATGAGCCGGCCAGCGACGACCGGAACCGCTGGACGCCGCCACAAGACCGCAAGAGCGGCGCGCAGCACCCTGTCCGGGCTCCCAAGGCGCGCTGACGGCTCAGGGGTCCACGCGCCCACCGGCGAGCTCGTACCCACCCGTCAGGCCCACGTGGGGGGCGACGGGCGTAGCCGGCCGACGGCTGGACACCCCTGAAGACCCCAGGAGCGATCCTCAGCGCTCACGTCCAGTCCCAAGGATGAGCCGCGGACCCTGCAACCGTCCATCCGTCGGCCAACTCGCGCATGCCTGTCAGGCCCCACGTGGCGACGGCCAGCCAGCCGATTGTACGTCGTGGAAACGCCACAGGAGCGGTCCCGGAGGCTCGCGTCCAACCCGGTGAGCCGGTGCGGCGGCTGTTGGCCACCGCACCGCGAGGAAGCGATTCCTCGGGGCTCACGTCCAGGACCCGAGGCGAGCCGGCGACGTGCGCCCCGCCTCAAGGTCGCCAAGCGCAACGGCGGTCCCGGATTCGGTTCCGAACCGGGCGAGGTGACGACGACCTACCTCGCCGATCAGCCGGCGGCGGCGACACGTCCACACCTGGCGAGAGCCTCAACGAGGTGAGCCCCTCCGACGGGCCGATGCACCCTTCCATCTCGTGCACTGACACCACCAGAGGGGCCGATACCGAACCCTAGCAGCCCTCCCCGAGGCACGCGTCGAGGTTCCGGGCGGTCGAGCCATCGACCCACCTCGTTCCGCGTCGCCCGTCCCATCCCGGACGCGTATCGGGCAGGGCTGACGTGGCCCTGCCCGATGACTCGTGCGATGCACGTGCTAGCTCGACCCTCACCCGATCAGCGTGGATCGGGAGAAGGCCGGGTCGGTGACCGCCGCCCCCGCAGCGGCCACCGACCCGTTCCCGTCACTCGATGTCGTCGAGGTTGGGGAACCCTTGCGCCCGGTCGTAGAACGACTGCGTGGCGATGAGGGCCGAGTACTCGGCCGCCAGGTCACCGGTCGCTCGGAGGCGCTGGATGGAGGCGGTCCGCTCGGTCGACGTGGGGTCGCGGCGGAGCATGGCCTGGTGGGCTTCGGTGGCGAGGGCACCGAGCGGCTCGTCCTGGCGAGCGAAGCTACGCACCAGCTCACCCCGCTTGGTACCGGCGTCGAGGCGCTTCTTCCAGTGCTCCAGGCCACCCGGGTCGGGGGCCCGGTGCAAGACCCGGTCGTACACGTAGCGCACGAAGCCCTCGTTGGTGGAGCCGGCTCGGCGGTACGCCTCACCGGAGTTCCCGAGGAACGCCAGCAGCTCGGTGTACGACTTCGCCGTGCGGAGGCGACCGATCCAGTAGCGCCGCCCTTCGGCATCGGGAGCACGGCCGAGGAAGGCGTCGTAGGCCCGGTCGACCTGGAGACCGAGGGCCTCTCCCGAGTACGCCAGGCTCTTCGCGAAGTCCTCACGGCTCACGCCACGGTCGAGTTGGCCTCGCCAGTGGTCGTAGCCGGCCCGATCCGGACACCGTCCGAGCAGCGACAGGTACACCAGCCGCACCACCGCTCCGCTGCCGGGGTCGAGCATCCCACTGCAGTCCGAAGCCCGGTTGAGGGTGATCGCCACGGGCTCCGAGGTCATCGAAGGAGCCACGCCCACGTTCGAAGACACGAAGCGAGCCCGAAGCTCGTTTGCTCCGGCGACGAGCGACGACACCGTGGCCGTGGCCCGCCCGTCGATGACCGAGGCGAGGGCGACGGCTTGTCCGTCGGCTTCGAACAACACGGTGCCGGTTCCGTTGCTCGGCTCGATCGCCGCGGTCAAGGTCACCGGATCCCCCACGCGCGAACCCGAGGACGGTGTTGCGTCCAGGTCCACACCGGCAGCGGTCACCTCACCCAACGCGACCGGCTGGTCGAGCGGCTCGCAATGAAGGTTGAACGGCGCCCCGATCACGGAGTCGATCGCCGAGATGTCCAGACGGTCCAGAACGGCTGCGGTCCGGCCGCCAGGCTGGTCCGATGCGGTCATGCTTGCCGTCTCGCCAGTGAAGGTGACAACGCGCTCCCACTGCGAGGATGCAGGCGTCCAGAACCCATTCGCGGTCAGGTCGAACCCAGTCGCTGCACCTGATGCCTGGCCCAGACCGAAGTTGATACCGACAAGGCCTCCCGACCTCACATCGTTCTGTCCTTGTACGAACCTTGACCAGTAGCCCGATGAGCCGCGATCGTTGGCCAGGCGTAGTTGCACGTCCAGCCGGCGAACGTCGACCTCCGACCCTGCCAACGCATAGGGCGGCAGCACCGCCTGAGCCGTGACCAGGACATCAAACGACGGCTTGTATTCCGATGTGGTTTCCTGGCGGCAGGCGAAGGGCACCCCGATGGGCTCGTCCACGGTGATCGGGAAGGATCCCGAGATCGGCAGGAAGTTGGCATCACCGCCGTAGACGGCAGTGATGGTGTGCGTGCCGATCGACAGGTCAGAGGGCAACCTGACCTGTGCAGCCCGCCCGACCGGCAGATCGTCCACCCACTCGCCGACGTGCTCAGCTGAGCCGGTCCCGTCCATCACCTGGACCGGACGACCGTCGAGTAGGTACCGCATACGACCGGTGGGAGCGCCCTGTGCCCCCGCAGCACCTATCACGTTCACGTTCACATAGGGCGTGAACCCCGGACGCATGGTGGTCGGCTGCACCGGGGGGTTGCGGGGATCGGTTCGTATCATCGAGGGAAGCCGATCCTGTGGGCCGTAACCAACGAGGTCAACAGCGGACGAGAGCTCGCTGTTCACCGCGCCTGTGCCCGCATCGACCTCGAGGATCTTCACCTCGGTCGTCAAGGCACCGAGTCCAGCGGTGGCGGCTATGCGCATCTGGATGGTTCGCTCACTTGCAGGAGGTAGCGCAAAGCCGGTGGGCTCTCCGACAACAACGGTGGTCGTGCCGGTAGCGCTACCGAGCGGCAACGTCTGCCACTGACCGCCCTCGTCCAGGTACTCGATGACGAAGTCGGTGGTCCAACGGCCAGGTGAGAACGTGAGGCCGAGATCAACTCGCCCGTTCAGCAACTCGGCGCCCTGCGGTGGGTTGGTGACGACCACATCGAAGGGCACGGGGTCGGCACCAACGGTCAGGAAAGACGGCCAGTCAGCCGTGATCAGTGGGACCGCGCGGATGCTGTAAGAGACTGGGTCGGCAACCGAAGCCCCGAAACCTCCACCACCGAGGTACCTGGCGCTGAGCTCGTGCTCACCCACCGCCAGGGTATCGACCGTGAGGGAGGCGCCACCATTCGCTACCGGCACACGACCGAGCACCGAGGCTCCGTCCAGGAACTCGACATCGCCGATGATGTCGGTGACATCGCCTCCTTCGTCGGGCTCCACCGTCGCCTCGAGCACCACGGCTTCACCAGCCCGAGCCGAGCCACCGGGTGAGACCTCAAGCCTGGTGGACGTCGGATCTCCCGGCGCCGGCGGAACGGGCAGCTCGCCCTCCAGGGTCACCGTGAGCGCATGACCGCCACCGGCAAGTTGCCCGTTGATCGCCGGAGCGACGAGATTGTTGCACTGCTGCGACACTTCGACGGCGGGTACTGAGAAGTTCGGATCGCTGAGTGTGACCGATGAGTTCTGCTCGTCGTAGGGCGCGGTTGACCTCAGGTTCAAGTTGACCGGACTGGCCGTGCAGTCGGCCGTCAGGAAGGCGGGATTGCCGACCTCGACGTGCAGATCGACGGCCATCTGCGCGCGAACCGACACGTTGCCAAGGTGGTCGATCGTGCCCGACACGCTCTGCGGGGCAACCTCTCGGAAGGATGCATCGATAAACACATCGGCATCCACCGGAGAGGTGACGTGCTGCATGAACGAGATGGTCGGCGTCGAGAAGGTCCCCGCCGAGATCGAGCCGGTGAGGTCATCCACCGAGGCTGTCAGGGTGGTCGGCTGCTCAAGGGGGGTTGGTTCCTCGGACCCGCGCATCCGCAGCTCCCCCGCGCCTGCCGGCATTGCCAAGCTCGCTGTGGTCGCCGCTGCAGCCGGCCCCGCGACCGCGAGCGGTGCAGCACCGATCCCGATCGCGACGGCCAGCAGCGCCGCAGATGCTCTTCGTGGCCAGTTCATGTGGTCATCGACCTCCCTATCAGTCACCTGCGGCGGTCGCAGGCATAGGTCAGGCTGCTACTTATCAGTCGAAACCTTGCCACCGATGCGCGAGCCCACCACCGCCAAACCTCCCCATCTTCCAAACAAGAAGGGGATCCAAGGAATCCTGACAAGAACTCGTGCCTTCAGCACGACCTCCATCTGCACAGAAGCGCCGAGAAATGGGCGGCCGTCCGCGTTCTAGACAATCGTCAACCCCGTCACGATCAAATCTTCGCTGATGACCGAGTTGAACGGTGCGGCACAGGCACCCAGCGCCCCGATAGACGTACCACCCGACAGATTCGTGCCACCGGAGAGCACCGTGGTCCACGTGCTCGGATCGTACGTGCCGTTCAGCACCACGTCGGCGTAGAGGCTGCACTGGAGCTGCTGACCGACACAACTTGGCACGTTGTCGATACTGTAGATACTTGCCGTAAGGGAAACGACCAAGTCGTTTATGGCCCATAGCGTACCCGCGGAGTTGACGCTACCCGGCAAGGAGAACATTGGGTCATAGTCCAACACCAGCAGATAATCGGTGCCAGCGGCGTCGATGATCGACTCCGAATGCAAACCCACAACGATCACATCTGTACTCGAAACGTTCAAGTCAAGCGTGGCTGGCAGCGGCGGTGAGCACCGGCTCATGACTGGGAAGTCGACGTGCTGCGGATGCAAGCCGGTCACGTCGATAGAGCCAGCAACGACATCAGAGGCTAAGGCTGAGCGCGAGCCAATTACGATGACAGAGATAGCAACAATGAGGGACACGAGCGTCCGAGCCAGGGAACGGAGAGATATCACAAACTAAACTTTCCCTACTTGTGACGAAGACATCTCATAATACAGCAAGGATTATGCGATATCGATCGCTAGGTACACCCGTAGTGCCTGAGAGTTTAGAACCAAAGGTGAGGGCCGGCGCTAGCGTCGCACCGACCCTCACACAAATGGTTCTAATAGCTACATCATTCGCCTCAGATGGGGTTCACCGTGAGGTTGGAGATGGTGATGTGCTCACCGATGTAGGTGTTGAGCGGCGAAGCGCACGGACCGGCCGCACCGATGGCAGTACCCCCAGGCACGTTGCTGCCACCGGACAGCACCACGGTCTGCGTCCCCGGGTCATACGTGCCATCCAGAACCACGTCGGCATAGAGGCTGCACTGGAGCGTCTGGCGAGCGCAGTCCGGCTCACCATTGGTATTGTAGATATCCGCCGTGAGGGAGACGACCAGGTCATCGATGATCCATGGCGTACTAGCCGAGTTGACGGTGCCCGGTGACGAGAACGCGGGATCGTAGTCCAGCACGAGCAGGAAATCGGTGCCAGCGACATTGATGATCGACTCCGAATGCAGAGCCGTCACCGTAGCGGTCGTCGTGGTCACGGTCCCATCCAGGGTGCTCGGCAGTGCGGGCACACAGCCACTGGTGCCTGGAAGCGTGATGTTCTGCGGGTAGGTTCCACTCACCTGGACCGTGCCGGAGATGATGTTGGCGGCTGACGCCGTTCCGACACTAGCACCGAGGAAGGTGGCAACTGCGGCAATGGCTACCAGTGGTTTGAGAAGTGCACGTGTTCGCATGTGTTGCTCCTTTAGCTACATCGACCGACCTGGTCGATGTGCCAACTGTCTCACGAACGACCTTGTCCTACAGTCGCGCGCGACAGGAGAAACGCTTCGAAATATCCTCTCGACATCGGGTAATCTACGCAAAAAGGGGAGTGGGGTGAGACAGCTCTCATGCCGGCTCACCCCACCCACCTTTACATCTGACTGTCAGGTCGACGTCAGCTCACATGGAAGGTCTCGGTGTAGCGTTGGTCACCCGCGTATCGGCCGCAGGTGGTGCAGAGGTCGACATCGAGCGGACCGAGCTCCAGCGGAGCCAGGCTGAGAACCTGCTCAAAGAACCCGTTGTTGAAGTCCTCGAAACCGATCTTGGCTGATGGCAGCAGCGACGCCGACGACGGCACCGGCATCACCCCCGCGTTGGCATCGGCCTGGGTCCGGGTCACAGTTCCGAGCGTGGCGCCATCGGCGGAGAACGTGGGCCCCCAATCGGTGGATCCCGGCCGCTCGGCAGTGATCAGGGCCAGGTTGGCCAACGACGTCGTGAAGGTCGCCACGGTGTTTCGGCCACGAGCCGAGTTCGTGAACTTCATCTCGATCTGGGGAAGACCGAGCATCGGCGCACCACCGGGACCAGATGGTTCGACACCCATCGGCGCGAGCGCACGCATCGTCAACAGCCAACCATCGTCTGCGTACTGGTCGTGCACCGACGAGTCGAGTAACACGCCTTCGATCGATGCAGGAACCGCGACAGCGGCGATGTTGTTGTTGCTCAACTGCTGGACCATGTTGACGAACTGGTTCACGACGTTGGGGTGAACCGAGACGATGACATCGCTGGCCCCACCGGCCGATGTCCGGTTCGCCAAGAGTGCGTTTACATCCGAGTTGGCACCCGAATCGAGCGCTCCGCTGACGTCGTACGGACCGCCGAAGCCGGGAATGGTCAGGTCGGTGGCATCGACGTCGGCCGTTACGATCAGGCCGTGGTCATCGGTGCGGACCTGACCCCAGGTCACACCGAAGCCCTGCAAGGAGTTGACGACCGGAGTGACGTACTGGTCCCAGACATCATCGATCAGGTCCTGGGCCACGTCGTCCAACTCGGCCTCGAGCTGGGCAGCGACGTCGGTCGTGTTGCCCCACAGGCCGTTCCACCACTCATCCAGCAGGTAGCCGGTGCAGAGGAAGTTGCCCTTCTCCCGGGTGATGTCGGGATCGTTGTCCCAGTACGCCTGGATCGGGTTGATGGTGAGCGGCGCGTTGGGGAGCTTCGTGGTGTCGATCTTGGCCGTGGCCTCGATCCAACCGTCGGCCGGGTTCACCCGGAACTGGCACTCCGGCTGCCACCAGGCGCCGTAGCGATAGAAGCGCATCATGATGTTGCGCAGATCGCCGCGGACCTTGAGGCCGCCCTCGGGGTAGCCGGGGGTGCCGGCGGCGATGAAGTCGAAGGACAGGTCCAGGTCGGCGGTGCCCTGCACCCAGTCCGGGTTGTCCATGACCGAGTTCTCCAGGGCACCCTGGTAGATCCGGTCGTTGACGTAGGGCTGGAGCTCGGCCTCTATGGCGTTGAGCGCCGGGCCGAGGATGGCGTTCTCGTCGATGCGGATGCCGACGCCGTCCTCGGTTACGAGCGGCGCCGGGCTGGCTGAAGCCGGCGCGGCTGCGAAGGTCGTGGCGACGGTTGCCACAGCCAGCCCGACGGCTCCGAGCATCGTGCGTCGACGTCGCCGACGGGGGTGGACGGTACGTGTGTTCATAGAGGGCCTCGTCTCGTGTCGTTGGTACCTGCCGACACCACTGCGGATGCCGATCGACCGATTTCACCGGATCGAGCCTTGCGGCACGTGCGCGATGTCACATCAGCCGACGCTCGTAGCAGATCGGTCCTCCGTGCAGCCGTCGTCGTCCACCAACAGGCGGAAGCCGGCGCCGTTGACGTGGCTGATGATCAGGTCACCCGCGAACCGCTTCCGGAGCCGATAGAGGTGGGACCGGAGCGGATCGGTGAAGAGGTCCAGATCGCGTCCCCAGCAGTGGTCCAAGAGCTCGGCCTCCGAGACTGGGCGATACCGAAACGCGACGAGGTGGTCGAAGATGCAGAGTTCGGCGGGTGTCAGGCGAACTCGCTCGTCTCCCACCGCAACCTCGCGGGTGACACGGTCGAAGACCACTCGCCCCAGACGCACCTGTGGGTCCCCGTCCGGCTCGGTGCGCCTCACCAGCGCCTGACAAACCCGTAGGACGAGCTCCTCTGCCGGAAACGGGGGTGTAAGCGCATCCTCCGCACCATCGCGGAGCGCTTGCGTGCGTTGCTCGACCGCCGACGGCTCGGTCACGACCAGGACAGCGGTCTCCGGCCGAACGGACCGGACGTCCAGCCCTGAACCGCGAGCAAGGCTGTTGTCGATGACCACGGCATCGTAGGGCGCCTCTTCCAGGATCATGGCGACCGCCGCCACCGACCCGGCCTCGTCAGCCGCCAGTCCGGATCGCCTCAGCAGCTTGACCCAACGCTCGCTATCCCACCGATGGGCTGCCACCAGCACCCGCACGCTTCGTCACCCTTGCTCGGGAGGAGCCTCGACGATGGGCTCCAGAACGTAGCCGCGCCCCCGAACCGAACGAACCGACGCAGCACCGTCGAGCAAGCAGCGAAGCCGGGTGATCTGAGGACGAAGGAGCTCGGGGGTGACCTCCTGATGAGCATCCCAGCCAGCTTCGAGCAGCTCGCGGATGGTGACCACCTCACCAATCCGCCGGGCGAGTGTCACCAGGAGCTGGTACTTCGTGGGCGACATCGCCACCCTCCGCCCCCGAGCCTCCACCTGATGCCGGACAACGTCGATCACGAGCGAACCGACCACGATCGGCTCTGCCAGCTTGGGCGGGCAACGGTGCAGCAACCGCTCCACCCGCAGCGCGACCTCCTCGGCCGGCACGCCGTCGGCCACACAATCCCCTGCGCCCTCGGCCAGCACCTCAGCCGCCCTCGCCTCCTGATCACGGGGCAGGACGGCGAGCACCGGCCGCCAACCGGCCCCGACCACCCCGCTTCGCAACTCCGCCACATCGACACCGGCCACCACGGCCGACACATCGAGCACCGACGTACCGCCCTCCGAGCGACCGAGCAGGGCGCGGCTACCACCCCGCTCCAACGCCGTGACGACCTGGTCGGCCCAGCCCGGCTGCCAGGACCGACCGGGCAACACCGCAATCCCAACGCTCCCCGACCTTGCCGGTGGATCGGTCGATCCCCAGCGATGGTCGGTCCCGGACAGTCTCGTCCTCGTCATCTCGCCCTCGTTCCACGCGACTTACCGACCTCTGTACCGCGGGGAACATTGCAAGACGATTGCAGTCTTCTGGCAGTTTCAGATGCTGTCGCATCACGTCAGCCCTCGGCACGTCACGTCGCTGCGAGGATTTCCGAGGATCTTTCGGGCGCGCTCCGCCCTGTTCACCGGACCGAGCTGTCCACGGTACGAAGAGGGCACAACACCCCGATTCGAGACGGCCCAGGAGAGGTTGCGAGCCGGAGCGAGGGGGTGGGTGGGAGGGCCTCGCTCCGGCCCGCAGAACTGGCGAATCTACACGCGGGCTACGCCTTGCTCGAAGCCTTGGGCTCCCGGGGCAGGCCGAGGAACTTCTCGCCCACGATGTTGCGCTGGATCTCCGCCGTGCCGCCCCAGATCGTCTCCGAGCGGGAGAAGAAGAACGACGACACCATCGGGCTCGGCTTGTACGCGTCGCGCCCCTTGGCCCGCATCGTGGCCGGCCAGTTGCCGCCCTCCGGGCCCACGTCGGCGAGCATCGAGGCCGGGCCGAAGATGTCGAGCGCGAGCTCCATCGCGTCGCGGTGCATCTCCGACCAGAACATCTTGTTCGTGAGGCCCAGCGCCACGACGCCCAGGTCCTTGGTGCCCCTGAGCGTCTGGGTCAGGCTCCGCAGGCCGTTGATTCGCAGGATCTGGATCTTGGCGTAGTAGCGCACCAGGCGCTGGCGGATGAGCGGGTCCTCGATCGCCCCGTTGGCGGTCGCCGCCTCCACCATGAGCTGGTACTCCTGCTCGAAGCGCCGGTAGCCGGTGGTGGCCGACATGCCCCGCTCGTGGCTCAGGGTCGAGTTGGCGACGGTCCAGCCGTTGTTGACGCCGCCGACCACGTTCTCCCTCGGGCAGCGGGCGTTGCTGAAGAACACCTCGTTGAACTCGGCGGTCCCGTCGGGCTGGGTGATCCCGCGCACCTCGATGCCCGGCTGGTCCATCGGCACGAGCAGGTAGGAGATGCCCGCCTGCTTCTTCACGTCGGGATCCGTGCGGGCCAGCAGGAAGCAGTAGTCGGCGAACTGGGCCTGGGTCGTCCACACCTTCTGGCCGTTGATGACCCACTCGTCGCCGTCGAGCACCGCGGTGGTCTTGAGCGAGGCGAGGTCCGAGCCCGAATCCGGCTCCGAGAACCCCTGGCACCAGGCCATCTCGCCCTTCATGATCTTCGGTAGGAAGAACTTCTTCTGCTCCTCGGTGCCGTGCTGGAGGATGGTCGGCCCCACGAGGGTGTCGCCGAAGAAGTCGGCCCGCATCGGCGCCTTCGCCCGGGCGAACTCCTCGGCCAGCACCACGTTCTCCATCGTGGACAGGCCCTTGCCGCCGTACTCCTTCGGCCACGACGCGCAGATCCAGCCGCCGGCGTAGAGCTTCTTCGGCCACTCGGCGTTGAACTCCGCCTTCTGCTCCGGGGTCATCTCGAAGCCCTCGTCGAACCAGCCCGCCGGGAGGTTCTCCTCCAACCAGGCACGGATCTCGGTCCGGAAGGTCTCCGCCTCGGGGGGATAGCTCAGGTCCATGCCCGCTATCTTGACCCGTCGGTCAAGCCCGCGCCACTCGGTGTGGAACGGACGCCGACGTGCCTACGATGCGGCCCATGACGGTGACCGAGGAACCACGCACCGACGCCGCTCTCGCGCGCGAGACCGGCCGCTGGACCCACCAGTGGGCCCAGCTCTACGAGGAGGTCATCACCGCCGGGCTCTGCACCGGCTGCTCGGCCTGCGTCATCTCCTGTCCCCACGACGTGATCGGCTACGACCACCACGAGGGCGGCTACCGGCCCTTCCACCTCGAAGACGAGCTGGGCCCCACCGACTGCGTCCACGGCCAGAAGGGCTGCACCTCCTGCACCCGGGCCTGCCCCCGCTTCCGCGACTGGGAGCCCGCCGCCGAGGAGCACCTCTTCGGCCGGGCCCGCGAGATCGAGGAGCTGCACGGCATCGCGGAGCAGGTCCTCCTCGTGCGCGCCGCCGACGACGGCGTCCACGACGCGGGCCAGGACGGCGGGCTCGTCTCCGCCATCCTCCTCTGGCTCCTGGAGGAGGGCTACATCGACGGTGCGCTCGTCTCGGGCCTGGAGGGCGACGGCTCCACCTGGCGCCCCAAGCCCACCGTCGTCTCCACACCCGAGGAGATCCTCGCCACCGCCGGCAGCCGCTACACCTACTCCGCCAACTGGCTCGCCTACGACCAGGCCAAGGAGCAGGGCCTCACCAAGCTCGCCCTCGTGGGCATGGGGTGTCAGACCTCCGCCGCCCCCGTCATGTGGAACCGCAAGATCGGCAAGGTCGGCAAGCCCGTCCTCTTCAACATCGGCCTCCTCTGCTCCAAGACCTTCGACGACCGCATCTTCGAGGAGCTGTTCGAGGCCAAGTACGGCATCGCCCGCACCTCCATCAAGAAGATGAACATCAAGGGCGTGTTCCAGATCTGGACCCACGACGGCGGCTACCACGAGGTGCCCCTCAAGGAGTGCCACGCCTGGACCCGCGAGGGCTGCAACCACTGCCCCGACTTCGCCGCCCAGCACGCCGACATCTCCACCGGCGGCATCGGCAAGTTCAACGACTGGACCCTCACGATCGTCCGCACCCCGCTCGGCCAGGCCGTGATGGAGCGCCTGGCCGCCTCGGGGCGCGTCCTCGTCAAGCCCGCCACCGAGGACCCCGCCGCGGTCGCCCTCATGGACCGCCTCGCCCGCGTCAGCCGCAACCGCTGGCCCGAGGAGGCCATCGCGTTCCCCCGCCGCATGCCGCCCCCGCCCCCGAAGAAGCCCAAGGCCGCCCCCGCACCGGCGCCCGCCTGATCGGGACGGGGCGGGCGGGGCCCGGCGCGCCCTCGACGGACCCGCCGGACGACCTGCCGCGCCCACGGGCGCGGGCCTGTGCCAGGCCGGCTGCGCCGGCGCTCAGCCCTCGGCGCCGGTCGTGGTCGTGGTGGCGTCGCCGTCCGACGTGTCGCCCGAGGGCTCGCCGCTCGAGCCCTCGAAGCCCGGGACGCAGGTGGCGTACGCCTTCTGGAACGGGGCGTCGGCGAGCGGGGTGCGCTCGTCGCCGGTCTCCTCGCGGCGCTTGGAGTTCGCGGCCTTGAAGTCGGAGAAGTCCATCGCGTCGGCCAGCTCGTCGATGATGCACCGGCACTGCTCGGTCGGGAGCGCGTTGGCCTTCAGGTCGGCCGCAATGGCCTCGACCGGCTCGTCCGCCGCCGCGGTGCCGTCGCACGCCTCCACGAAGTTGTCCTTGATGCCGTCGCTCCACTTGTCGGGATCCTGCTGGCCCGTGCAACCGGCCAGCACGACGAGCGCGACCAGCGGGGCGAACAGGGCCGGGGCGAGACGGCGACGGGTGATGGCAGCGGACACTCGAGCTCCTTGGATCGGCCGTCTCACGCTAGTTGCCCGCACCCCACGCACCGAACTCGGGCGGGTGGCGGCGGCACGCGGGCGGACCGGGTGGATGGCGAGGGGCCTGGACGCGGCGGGGGGGGGGGGGGGGGGGGGGGGACCCCCCCCCCCCCCCCCCCCC
>Ga0182792_1000077_pt1 | contig 92918 bp, 80 predicted proteins | sample Passage237B_FD_130497 | JGI IMG/M metagenome (GOLD analysis project Ga0182792, IMG submission 130497) | Cellulose adapted compost microbial communities from Newby Island Compost Facility, Milpitas, CA, USA - Passage2 37B (version 2) (version 2) ...
ATCCGCATCATGCAACGACTTCGTGATCGCGGCGGTCAACGTCGTCTTGCCATGGTCGATGTGACCCATCGTCCCAATGTTCAAGTGAGGCTTGTTGCGCTCGAACTTTTCCTTGCCCATGGCACATGCTCCTTGGAAGCCCGACGTCGTCGTCGGGGTGGGGTTGTCGGTGGGGAACAGGCGAACGCCCACCCACCGGGCGGACGGTCCTGCTGTTTGGTAGCGGCGACCGGGTTCGAACCGGTGACAACTCGATTATGAGCCGAGTGCTCTGACCAACTGAGCTACGCCGCCTCGATCTGGCGTGGTGTGCGAGCCTCCTGTGGGAATCGAACCCACGACCTCTTCCTTACCATGGAAGCGCTCTGCCGACTGAGCTAAGGAGGCGTGACCTCGCCGCCCGGGGGCGGTGGGGACGAGGGGTCAGCATAGCGAGCGCCCGAGGCCACGACGAAAGCCGATCGGCGCCCGGCCCGGAGCCGCGTGGCCCCGGGAGGGGCTTGACAGGGGCCGTAGCGTGGACGGTCCCGTCGACTGAGGGAGCCCAGGGTGACGAAGGAGACCGCGGTGGTCGACCTCGACGTGGAGCGCCGCCACCTGGCCGAGGCGCGCGACGCGGTGGCGGCGCGCCTCGACCGCCTGGCCCGCATCAGCGGCGGCGGCGCCGACGCGCTGGCCGACGAGTACATCGACGCCGTGGTGGCCGGCTCCATCGAGCGGTTCCGCCAGGAGCTGGTGGTGTTCGGGCGGATCGATGACGACCTCGCCTGGCGGATCGGGCTCTACGGCATCGACCGCGACGGCGACCAGCTCGTGATCGACTGGCGGGCGCCGTTTGCCGGCCGCTTCTACCGGGCGTCGTTCGACGCGCCGCTCGGCCTGCGCCGCCGGGTGACCTACGTCGGCGTCATCGACGACCTGTTCGTGGAGTCCTTCGACAGCGGGGCCGTGACGGGGACCTCGCCGCTCCTGGCCGAGCTGGCCCGCAGCCGCGGCACCGAAATGCGGGCCGCGGTGGCGACGCTCCAGTCCGAGCAGGACGCGCTGGTGCGCCTCGACCCCACCGAGCGGCTGGTGCTGCGCGGCGGGCCGGGCACCGGCAAGACGGTGGTGGGCCTGCACCGGGCGGCGTGGCTCGTCTACAACGACACCCGCCTCACCGCGGGCCGCATCCTGGTGGTGGGACCGAGCGACCGGTTCCTGCGGTTCGTCTCGGCGGTGCTGCCGACCCTCGGTGAGGCCCGCATCCTCCAGACGACCTTCGACCGGCTGCTCGGCCCCGCGGCACCGATCGGTGACCACGAGGAGTGGTTGGGGCTGCTCGACCGGTTCGAGGCGTCGTTGGTGCGGCCGGCGGCGATCCGGGTGGGCCTGACCCGCATCCGCGAGGACGAGGTGGCCGAGGCCGTGGCCCGCATCGGCGCCCGCCGGCTCCCGCTGAAGGAGCGGCGGCGGGTGTTCGTGAAGCTGCTGGCGGATCGGCACGGCCTCACGGCCGGCGAGGTCGGCCGGGCGGCGGCGGAGGTGTGGCCGGCGCTGTCGACCGGCCAGGCGATGCGGCGGCTGCGCAACCGGGCCGTCCTCCGCGAGCTGGGCGCGTCCGCCGCGCTCACCGGCGCGTGGCTCGCCGCGCCGGGCGACGGGCCGCTCACCGACGAGGTGCGCCACCGGGTGGAGGGCGTGCCGGCCACCTACGGCCACGTCATCGTGGACGAGGCGCAGGACCTGACGCTGCTCCAGCTCCGGGCGGTCGAGCGGCGCTCCAGCGGGCTCACGCTCGTGGGCGACGACGCCCAGCGGTCGGCGGCCGACGGGCTCGGCCTGTCGGCGGTGGCGGCCCGGCTCGGGGTGACGCCCGCGGTGCTGGCGACCGCCTACCGCATGTCGGCGGAGATCGCCGGCTGGCTGAACGCGCACGCCGAGGCGTGGGGCATCGACGCGGTGGACCTGGTGGGCATCCGCCCCACCGGCACCCCGGTGCGCGAGGTCGAGCGGGGCGACGACCCGGCCACCGCCGAGCGCCTCGCGGCCGAGCTGGCGGGTCGCTGGGCCAACACGGCCCTCATCACCGCGGCCGACCCGTGGTCCCACAAGGGGATCGAGTACGACGCGGTGGTGGTCGACGCCGCGGGGATGGATCCCGCCCAGGTGTACCTGGCCGCCTCCCGGGCCGCCCACGAGCTGGTCGTGGTCGGCTGAGCGCCGCGCCCGCCTGCCGGGCGGCCGGGCCGGATGGGGCGGCGGCCGGTGGGTCGGCGGGTCGGTCGATCGGTGGGTCCGGACCCGGCGGTCAGTCCCGGAAGTTCGTGAACTGGAGGGGGATGCCGAGGTCCGCCTCGCGCAGCGCGGCGATGATCTCCTGGAGCTGGTCGCGCTTCTTGCCGGTCACCCGGAGCTGGTCGCCCTGGGCCTGGGACTGGATGCCCTTCATCCCGAGGTCCTTGATGAAGCGGTTCAGCTCCCGGGCCTTCTCCGAGGAGATGCCGGCGACGATGGCCGCCTGCTGGCGGACGGTCATCCCCGACGCCTCCTCGACCTTGCCGTAGTCGATGGCCTTGAGGGACACCTTGCGCTTCACCAGCTTCTCCTCGAGGACCTGGCGGAGGGCGATGAGGCGGTCCTCCGAGGAGGTCGCCATCTTGATCTCGCCCTCGCCGAGCTCGATCGAGGTGCCGGTGTTCTTGAAGTCGTAGCGGTTGGCGACCTCCCGGGCCGCCTGGTCCACGGCGTTGCGGACCTCCTGGAGGTCGACTTCGGAGACGACGTCAAAGCTGGGCATGTCGAGAGGATACCGAGGCCGGCCAACGGGTTCGTCCCGCCCACGGCGCGTTGCTACACTCATCGGCTCCTGGGTCGATGCCCGAGCGGCCAAAGGGAACGGGCTGTAAACCCGTCGGCGTAAGCCTACGTTGGTTCAAATCCAACTCGGCCCACCAGGACCAGCCGTCGAACCCCCGGCCCCGGCCGGGGGTTCGACGCGTCCGGGACCGGGCTCGGCGTACGCCTTCTCGGGGGCGCCGGTGAGGGCCAGGTAGGACCAGGCGGCGTGCTGGGGCACCGGGGCCACCGTGTCGTGCTGGGCGCCGACCACGAGGGTCGGGATGTCGATGCCGCCCCGGGTGCACCGGGCGGGCGCTACTGCCAGGCGCCGGTGCGGAGGCGGTGGATGCGGTCCTCCATCGGCGGGTGCGTGGAGAACAGCTTGCGGGCGCTGCCGGCGAAGGGGTTGGCGATGTAGGCCGAGCCCTGGAGGGGGTCGATGTCGGCGGGGACGGCGCGGACGCCCCGATCGAGCTTCTCGAGCGCCCGGGCGAGCGGTTCGCCGGTGCCGAGGAGGCGGGCGCCGCTGGCGTCGGCCGCGTACTCGCGGTTGCGGCTGAGGGCCATCTGGAGGACCGAGGCGGCGATCGGGGCCAGGATCGCCATCGCGAGGCCGCCGAGCACGCTGTCGTTGCGGTCGCGGTTGCCGCCACCGCCGAACATGGCGCCCCACATGGCCATGCGGGCGAGGAAGGTGATGCCCATCGCGACCGCCGCGGCCACCGCGGAGATGAGGATGTCGCGGTTGCGGACGTGGCTCATCTCGTGCGCCAGGACGCCTTGCAGCTCCTCCCAGGTGAGCACGTCGAGGATGCCCTGGTTGACGCACACCGCCGCGTGCTTGGGGTTGCGGCCGGTGGCGAAGGCGTTGGGCTGCGGGTCCGGCGAGACGTACAGGCGGGGCATGGGCACGTCCGCCCGCTGGGCGAGGTCGCGCATGATCGCGAAGTAGCGGGGCATCTGCGCCTCGGTGACCTCGACGGCCCGGGCGGCGCGGATGGCCAGCTTGTCGCTGAACCAGTAGGAGCCGCCGGACATGACGAGGCCGAGGACGAGGCCGATGGCGGCGCCGCCGGTGCCCCCGAGCGCGCCGCCGATCGCGATGAGCAGGCCGCCGATGGCGGCGAGCAGCGCAGCGGTCTTGAGGTTGTTCAGCATCGATCACCTGTGGGTTCGGTTCCGCCCGTCACGGTACCGACCCCACGCGAAAGCCGATCTAAGGAAACCGGCTCAGCCCGCCGGGGCGACGAGGGTGAGCGGCGTCGGCGCCACGTCGTCGTGCGGCGCGTAGGTGCACGCCCCGGACCCGGCGTCGCAGGTGAAGGAGACGTAGCCGACCGGTCCCGGCCCCGGGGCGAGGCCCCACCCCACGAGCGCGCCGCCGGCCCCGGCACCGAAGGCGTCGACCGCGACGACGGCCTCGGGATCGAGCCGGACGACGCGCTGGAGGCGCAGCCCGCCGCGCTCGACGGCGAAGACCGCTATCCGGTCCCCGTCCGCGTCCGCGTCGAGGTGGTGGACCGCCACCCGGCCGTCGCCCAGGTTCGCCCCGCAGGCCGGTCGGCTCCAGCCCCGATGCGCCCGCCGCCGCCACCTCGACCAGCGTGCGCGCCCGGGCGTCCCACACCGCAAGGTCCGAGAGCCCGCCGCCCCGGGGATGGACCAGCGCCTGGTGGTCGTTCACCGGGAGGTACGCGACGAGGTCGTCCCCCACCGCGGTGCGCTCGCCGGTGCGAAGGTCGTAGGCCCGAAGCTCGAAGGGGCTCTCGTCGCCCTCGCCGCCGACGCCGCCGGGGGCGTGCGCGTAGAGGAGGACGTCTCCGAGCCAGAAGGCCGCGGAGGCGTCGCCCGACGACTCGACCGCCACCGTCTCGCCGGACCGCCGGCGCACCGAGAGGCTCGACGGCTGGGTGTCGCCCGTGTACGACCACGGGTCCTCCTTGCGGGCGATGGCCACCGCACCGCCGGCGCTGATCGCGAACGAGGTGACGCCGTCGATCGACTCGACCACCTCGCCCGTGTCGGTCACCAGGTGCAGGATCGACCGGCCGACGGGATCGTCGTCGGCCGGCAGGGGGCCGTCGTAGCCGGGTGTGGCCGACGGATCGCCCGGCTCCCAACCGAGGTAGCCGACGAGCGCCAGGTCGGCGCTCGCCTGCGCCGCGTCGAAGGACCCGCTCTCCGACGGCAGGAACGGTGCCGGGAGCCCGACGGTCGCCGTCGTGGCACCCGGTGTCCCCGCCCCGCCCGGTGGCACGAGGGGCCGTTCGAGGTGCAGGGCGCGGCCGGCGATCCAGGAGCCCTGGCAGGGCCAGGGGGTGGACGGGACGACGAGGGCGGGGTCGCCGGAGGCGGCCGTCGGCGGGCCGGGTTCGGGGCCGCAGGCCGCCACCGGGGCGAGGAGGAGGAGGCCACCGGCGAGGCGCGCGGAGGGCGGCCCGCCGGCGGGGCACGGTCAGGTGTCCTTGGGGTCGGTGGCGGCTCGGGTGCGGATCTCCTCCACCACCGAGGGGTCGGCGAGGGTGGTGGTGTCGCCCAGCTCGCGGCCCTCGGCGACGTCGCGCAGGAGGCGGCGCATGATCTTGCCGGAGCGGGTCTTGGGGAGGTCGTCGGTGAAGATGATCGTCTTGGGGCGCGAGATCGGGCCGATCTTGGTGGCGACGTGGGCCCGCAGCTCCCGGCTCACGTCCTCGTTCGCCTCGACGCCGCCCCGGAGGGTGACGAAGGCGATGATCGCCTGGCCGGTGGTGGCGTCGGTGGCGCCCACCACCGCGGCCTCGGCCACCTTCTCGTTGTCGACCAGGGCGGACTCGACCTCGGTGGTGGAGATGCGGTGGCCGGACACGTTCATCACGTCGTCCACCCGGCCCAGCACCCACAGGTAGCCGTCCTCGTCCAGCTTGGCGCCGTCGCCGGCGAAGTACCGGCCCGGGTACCGGCTCCAGTAGGTGTCCTGGTAGCGCTCGGGGTCCTTGTAGACGCCGCGGAGCATGGACGGCCAGGGGCGGGTGATCGTGAGGTAGCCGCCGCCCCGCTCCACGGGCTCGCCGGCCTCGTCCACCAGCTCGATGGAGATGCCGGGCAGGGCGAAGGTGGCCGAGCCGGGCTTGGTGGTGGTCGCCCCCGGCAGCGGCGAGGCCATGACGGCGCCGGTCTCGGTCTGCCACCAGGTGTCCACGATCGGGCAGCGCTCGCCGCCGATCGTGCGGTGGTACCAGACCCACGCCTCCGGGTTGATCGGCTCGCCGACGGAGCCGAGGAGCCGCAGCGAGGAGAGGTCGTGGCGGCCGGGCTCGTCGTCGCCCCACTTCATGAACGTCCGGATGGCGGTGGGCGCGGTGTAGAGGATGGTCACGCCGTAGCGCTCGACCAGGTCCCACCAGCGGTCGCGGCCGGGCGTGTCGGGGGTGCCCTCGTAGAGCACGGAGGTGGCGCCGAGCGCGAGCGGCCCGTAGACGACGTAGCTGTGGCCGGTGACCCAGCCCACGTCCGCGGTGCACCAGTACACGTCCTCCTCCGGCTTCAGGTCGAAGACGTGGCGCTGGGTGAACGCGACCTGGGTGAGGTAGCCGCCGGTGGTGTGCATGATGCCCTTGGGCTTGCCGGTGGTGCCCGACGTGTAGAGCAGGTAGAGCAGGTCCTCGCTGCTCATGGCCTCGGGCTCGCAGTGCGGGTCCGCCTCCGCCAGGAGGTCGTGGTACCAGTGGTCGCGCCCCTCGGTCAGGTCGACGGCGACGTCCGCGCCCGAGGAACCGAGGCGGTCGACCACCACCACGTCGGTGATCGACGGCGTGGCGGCGAGGGCGACGTCCGCGGTGGGCTTGAGGAGGCCGGGGGCGCCGCGCCGCCAGCCGCCGTCCGCGGTGACGAGCACCTTGCACTCGGCGTCGTTGATGCGATCCGCCAGCGAGTCGGCGGAGAAGCCGCCGAAGACCACCGAGTGCGGCGCGCCGATGCGGGCGCAGGCCAGCAGGGTGACGGGCAGCTCGGGGATCATCGGCAGGTAGACGGCCACCCGGTCGCCCCGCTCGACCCCGAGGCCCCGCAGCACGTTGGCGAACCGCTCGACCTCGGCCAGCAGGTCGGCGTAGGTGATGGTGCGGGTGTCGCCCGGCTCGCCCTCCCAGTGGTAGGCGACCCGGTCGCCGAGGCCGGCCGCGACGTGGCGGTCGAGGCAGTTGTGGCTGACGTTCAGCTCGCCGCCCACGAACCAGCGGGCGAACGGCGGCTGCCAGTCGAGGATCGTGTCCCAGCGCTTGGACCAGTCGAGGAGCGCCGCGGCCTGCCGGGCCCAGAACCCCTCGTCGTCCTCGCGGGCCTCGTCGTAGAGGTCGGTGCCGGTGTCGAGCGCGTCGGCCTTGAACGCGGCCGGGGGCGGGAACGTGCGGTTCTCCAGGAGGAAGTCCTCGATGGTGGCTGCTTCGGGCTGCTCGCTCATGCGCGACTCCGATCGTCGGTGGTTGGGCCCGTCGGCTGCGGGCTCGACGTGCCGCTGGTCACCCTACCCAGGCCCGCCTGCGCCCGGAACCGGCCCGCACGGCTCCCACCGGCGACGGCGGCCGGCTGCTCAGCCGGGGGCGCGGGCGGCGGCGCGGACCTCGGTGGCGAACCGGTCGGGGCCCAGGGCCTCGATGCGCCCGACGAGGGGGTCGTCGCCCTCGGTGCCCACCAGCTCGTCGCCCACCAGCACGTAGCGGCCCTGCGGCCCCGTGACCAGGTACGCGCCCAGCTCCGGGTCGCCGCCCTGCTCCAGGAACCAGTAGCCGTCCTCCCCCACCGTGGCCGGGAAGGCGCCGTCGACCACCGCCGGGGTGCCGTCGTCCAGCCAGCCGACCTCCTCGACCAGGATCGACGGCGCGGCAGGCGCCTCGCCGGCCAGCACCTCGGTCACCTCGACGGTCACGATCCGGCTCTGCACCCGGGGCGAGCCGGCGTCGCCGCCGAACCAGCGGCCGCGCTCGGTGGCCGCCACGGTCCCCCGGACGACGAGGTCGGCGGCGGCCACGAGGCCGGCGAGGTCCGCGTGGGCGGGCGCGTCGGAGTCGACCTCGACCGCGCCGGCGGGGATGGTGGGGCGGGGCGGCTCGGGCGACGGATCGCCGCGGAAGGCGACCACGGCGACGACCGCGGCCACGGCGACCCACGCGGCCACCACGAGCACGGTCCAGCGGCGCCGCCGCCGGCCCGCCGGCTCGCTCACCCGTCGCCGTCGGAGTCGCTGAAGGTGATGGTGACGCCGAGCTGGCTGGCGCTCTCGGTGGAGACGAGGACCTTGAGGGCGGCGACGGCCTCCGCCGCGGTGCTCAGCTCGGGTTGGTGGTCGTCGAAGGCCACCCGCACCGAGTCGGGCAGCGGCTCGAACGCGGTGCCGGCGGCGGTGGCCGCGGCGGCGAGCCGGGTGGCGGTGTCGGGCGACCGGTCGGCCACGAGGCCCACGAGGCGGTGGCCCTCGGTGCCGATCAGGCCCTGGACGCCACGCAGCAGGGCCTTGCGGGCGGCCAGGCCGTAGGCGGCGGGGCCGTCCTGGCGGGCGCCTTTCAGGTCGTCGTAGTCATCGACCCCGACGAGGTCGCGCAGGCCGCGCTCGTCCAGCTCCTGGAGCCGGTGGGTGGTCTGGTTCATCACCGTGGCCACCGACGCCATCGGGTCGCCGTCGATGCCGGCGACGAAGGTGTCGCGGTAGCCGCCGGTCCACGCCTCGACCACCTCGCCCACCGCGTCGTCCACGAGCGCGACCGTCGAGGCCAGGTAGGTGCAGCGACGGGCGCCGTCGGGGCCGGTCAGCTCGTCGCGCTGCTCACCGAACAGCACGACCTCGGCGCTGTTGAGGCCGCGGACCGAGGCGCCCTCCGAGTCGAGGCCCTCGACGTCGACCGGGTCGTCGCTCGCCAGCAGCTTCTCGATCGACTTGGGACGGACCTCGAAGCCGACGGCCGACATGAGCCGGCTGTCCATCGCCGGGCCGAGGTTGCCGGGGCGGGCGACCTGCCACGCCTCGACGGTCGGCTTCCAGGCGTCCTGGGCGGCGGCGAGGTGCTCGGCGGAGGGCTCGGCGCAGAGCGCGTCGACGGCTCCGCCGAGGGTGGCGACCTCCTCCGCGAGGCCCTGGTAGGCGGGGATGATCGCCTCGTCCGCGATCTCGGCCAGGTAGGTCGTCACGTCCGACGGCGTGGCGGCGGTGGTGGTGCCGCCGGAGCCGGCGTCGTCGGAACCGCTGCACGCGGTGACGGCGAGGGCCAGCGCCAGGGCGACGGCGGCGGAGCGGCGGTGCAGGTGGGGCACTAGAGGGACTCCAGGAAGTCGAGGAGCGCCGTGCGCTCGGTTGCGGGGAGGGCGATGAACGCGTCGCGGGCCGTCTGGGCCTCGCCACCGTGCCACAGGACGGCTTCCTCGATGGAGCGGGCGCGGCCGTCGTGGAGGAAGCGGGTGTGGCCGTTCACGGCCTGGACGAGGCCGATGCCCCACAGCGGCGGGGTGCGCCACTCCCGGCCGGTCGCGTCCCCGTCGGGGCGGTCGTCGGCCAGGTCGGGGCCCAGGTCGTGCAGGAGCAGGTCGGTGTAGGGCCGGATGGTCTGCTCCGAGAGCGGTTCGATGTCGGAGGGGCCGGTGCGCTGGACCGAGGTGTGGCAGGCGGCGCAGCCGATCGCCTCGAAGCTCGCCTGGCCGGCGGTGGTGGACGGGGCGCCGACGTCGCGCCGCGCCGGCACCGCGAGGGTGCGGGTGTAGAAGTCCACCCGATCCATCTTGTGGTCGTCGATCTCGGGGTCGCCGCCCGACGGGCGGGCCCGGCAGTCGGTCTGGGCCTCGGTGCAGGGGCCCTCGGGCCGGCGGGACGAGGTGATGCCGACGTCGTCCACGAACGCGGCGGCGTTCTGGTCGCTCACGGTGGGGACCGCGGCCTTCCAGCCGAAGCGGCCGACGACGGTCTCGCCGGTCTCGGGGTCCTGCACCCGGTTGAGCCGCCCGGAGATGCCGTCGCCATCGGCGTCGTCGGGGTCCTCGGCGGCCTCCAGGTCGGCGACCGGGATGTTCTCCAGCAGGCCCACGCCCATCATCTGGGGGGCGACGCGGGGCGACACGACGACGTCCTCGACGGGCTCGCCGTCGGCGTCGAGGAGCGTGTAGGTCGGCACGGCGAGGGACCAGGTGGTGCCGTCGGCGTAGGTGCCGGTGCGCTCCTCGGTGGTGATGAGGACCGAGCCCTCGGGGTCGACCCCGCGGATCGCCCGGTCCTGGAACTGGTTGCCGTAGGTGGGGTGCGGGCCGTAGCTCCCGTCGGCGTCGCGCACGCTGAGGCGGATGAGGAGGCCCCGCTCGGGGTCGTCCGCGTCCTCGGGCGGGCGGCCCCGGCCGTCCTTGAAGTGGCAGGACGAGCACGACTGGGCGTTGAAGATCGGGCCGAGACCGTCGCGGCCCTCGGTGGAGGCGGGTGCGGTGACCCAGTTCTGGTTGAAGAAGCTGTTGCCCACCGCGAACGCGCGCTGCTCCTCGGGGCTGAGGCCGGGCATGGGTTGGGCGAAGGCGCCCACGCCGACCACGTCGACGGTGCCGGTGCCGCCCTGGAGGGCCAGCTCGCGGGCGGTGGGGGCGTCGGTGTCGGGGCCGTCGGGCTCGCTCCGCGAGTCGCTGCCGGAGCACGACGCCAGCACGAGGAGGAGCACGGCGCCGAGCGCGGCCGCGCGGCGGCGCCGGCCCCCGGAGGGGCCGGCGCCGGGCCTGCGGGATCCTCGGATGGCGCCGCTGACCACGACCGCTGCGTCAGACGTCGGTGCTGATGGTGAAGCCGAGCGTCGAGGCCAGCTCGGCGATCTGGTCGCCCTGGGCCTGGAGGTCGGTGATGAGGGTGTCGAGGGCCTGGTGGTCGGCATCGTCGTCATCCTTCTGGATGAGCTGGTCGAAGGGCCCGTTCAGGGCCTCGGCCGCGGCGACGGTGTCGTCCAGCGACGTGGTGAGGGCGTCGTCCAGCTCCGGGGCGATCTCGGCGATCACCGACTGGAGCGAGGTGCCGTCCACGCCGTCGAACTCGGCCGTGTAGGCCATGCGGATGCCCTTGGCGTTGCCGATGATGTCGGCCAGGGTGTTGTCCGCGAAGCAGGAGTGCTCGTCCTCCTGGTCCTTCGTCTCGAACGGCACGGCCATGCGCTCGCCGGCCAGCTCGCCCTTGGAGAGGGTGCCCATGCCGGTGAGGATGTCCTGCACCGCGGTCTGCGGGTCCGCCAGGAACTCGGTGCGGTAGTCGGCACCGTCGCTCCACTGGTCGCGCACCGAGGTGAGGTCGTCCACGAGCAGCTCGGCGAGCAGGCTCAGGTAGGTGCCGCGGCGCTCCGCGTTGTCCGCGGTGGTGTAGTCGGTGACGGGCCGCTCACCGGCGCCGTCGTCGCTGAGGTCCTGGCCCCAGAGGAGGAACTCGATGGCGTGCCAGCCGGTGGAGATGTTGGTCTCGCCACCCTGCTCGTTGGCCTCGACCAGCACCTCGGTGGTGATCTCCGGGTAGGCGTCGGCGTCGTTGACGATGCCGGCCTCGGGGTCGTCCTCGGTGTAGTCGATGTAGTTCTCATCGAGCGGCCAGGCGTTGATCTGGCCCTCGGGGCCGTCTTCCTCGTTGTCGATCGGGCCGTTGTAGAAGCGGAAGACCTCGGTCGGCCCGTAGACGTCGCGGGCGGACAGCCAGACGTTCTTGGCCTCCTCCAGCGTCTCGTCGGTGGGGTCGGCCACGAAGGCGTCTACGGCGGTCTTCAGCTCGTCGGCGGCGGCGACGGCCGCGTCGTAGTTGGCGAGCACGAGGTCCGCGTAGGTGTCGGCGACGGCCTGGGCGTCCTCGTCGGTGAGCTCGACCTCGGCACCGGTGGTGGTGCCGTCGGTGGCGGCGGTGGTCGTGGTGGGGTCGTTCTTGCTACCGGAGTCGTCGCTGTCGCTGCTGCAACCGGCACCGGCGAACAGCGTCAGCGCCAGGCCGACGGCGAGCAGCTTCGGTGCTGCTGAGGGCTTCTTCATCTGGGTCTCTCTCCTGGAGGATGTCCTGGACGCCGGACGGCGTGGTAAGTGACCCTAACATCGTGCCTCATGATCGCCATCCACGAGAAGTCGAGCCCGGTCGGCACGCCCGCCACCGGGCGCGTCGCGGTGGGCGATGATGCCTCGGTGCCCGCCGACCCCGCTCCCGGCCCCGCCGCCGACCCCGGTGGCGGCCGGTTCGACCGGGTGCTCCGGGCCGGGCGGCGCCGGGTCGACGGCCGCTCGCTCGCCGCGCTGCGCATCGCCGTGGGCGCCGTCGCCGTGCTCGCCGCGGTGCGCACCTGGGCCTACGGCTGGGTCGACACGCTCTACGCCGGGCCCACGCACCACTTCTCCTACTACGGCTTCGGCTGGGTGCCCCGGCCGGGCGCGCTCGGCATGCGCCTGCTGCTCGCGGCGGTCGCCCTGGCCGGCACCGCCCTCGTCGCCGGGTGGCGGACCCGGTGGGCGGCGGGGGCGCTCGCCGCTTCCTTCGCGTGGGTCGAGCTGATCGACGCCACCACCTACCTCAACCACTACTGGTTCGTGACCCTCGTGGCGGTGCTGTGCGCGGTGGCGCCGTCCGGGGCCCGCTGGAGCCTCGACGCCCGGCGGCTCGGCCCGCGGGACGTGGCGGCCGGGTGGGTGTGGCTCCTGCGGTTCCAGGTCGGGGTCGTCTACTCCTTCGCCGGGCTCGCGAAGCTCCAGCACGACTGGCTCGTGGAGGCGCTGCCGCTGAAGCTGTGGCTGCCGGCCCGCGCGCACCTGCCCCTGGTCGGGGACTGGCTGCGCCGACCGGTCGCCGCGCACGTGCTCTCGGTGGCCGGTGCCGTCTACGACTGCACGATCGTGGCGCTGCTGCTCTGGCGGCGCAGCCGCCCCCTCGCCTGGCTCGCCGTGGTGGCCTTCCACGTGAGCACCTGGGTCCTGTTCCCGATCGGCGTGTTCCCGTGGCTGATGATCTGCGCGTCGACCGTCTTCTTCGACCCCGACTGGCCGGGCCGTGTCCTCGGCCGGCTCCGCGCCCGCCGCCCGTGGCGGCCGGCGAGCGGCGCGGGTCGGGCCGACCGAGCCGAGCACGGCGTGGGCCGGACCGAACGCCGCCTCGCCACCGCCGGCCACGGCTCCGGGCCCGCCCCCGACGCACCCGGCAGACTCGCCGCCCTGCGCCGGCGCGCGGTGCTGGCCTTCGCCGTGGTGTGGGTGCTCGCGCAGGTGGCCATCCCCCTGCGGCGGTTCGCCTACCCCGGCGACCACCGCTGGAGCGGCCAGGGCTACCGCTTCGGCTGGAACGTGCTGCTCGTGGAGCGCACCGGCTCGATCACGTTCCTCGTCACCGACCCGGCCACCGGCGACCGCTGGGCCGCCGAGGTGGACGAGCTCTACACGCTGGCCCAGCTCCGGGTCATGAGCGGCGAACCCGACCTCATCCGCCAGGCCGCCCACGCCGTCGCCGACGCGGAGGCCGAGGCCGGCCGCCCCGGCGTCGAGGTCCGCGTCGACGCCTGGATGAGCTTCAACGGTCGACCGGCCCGCCGCTGGATCGACCCCACCGTCGACCTCGCCGCCGAGCCGGCGAGCCTCGCCCCCGCCCACTGGATCCTCCCCGCCGACCACGAAGGTTGACCGATGACCTCGACCCACCCGTATCCTCGCCCGATGCCGACCGGAGCGCCGCCCGCCCGCCACCGGCGGCGCGCCCGCCGCCTCGGCCCCGCGCTCGCCGCCCTCGCGCTCCTCGGCGCGCTCACCGCCTGCGGCGGGGGCAGCGGCGGGGACGACGAGCAGACCCTCGTGCTCTACAGCGGCCGCGACGAGGCGCTCGTGCAGCCGATCATCGACGACTTCGAGGAGGCGTCGGGCATCACCGTCGACGTCCGCTACGGCAACTCCGCCGAGATGGGCGCGCAGCTCCTGGAGGAGGGCCGCTCCACCCCGGCCGAGGTCTTCTACTCCCAGGAGGTCGGCGCGGTCGGCGTCCTGGAGCACAACGACCTGCTCGGCACCCTGCCGCAGTCGCTGCTCGACCGGGTCGAGTCCCGCTTCCGCCCCGCCGCCGGCCGGCACTGGGTGGGCGTCACCGGCCGCTCCCGGGTGATCGTCTACAACCCCGACCTGGTCGACGCCGACCGCATCCCCGAGACCGTCGGCGACCTCACCGACCCGTACTACGACGGGATGATCGCCTGGGCGCCCGGCAACGCCAGCTTCCAGTCGTTCGTCACCGCGTTCCGGGTGGCGAAGGGCGAGGACGCGGCCCGCACCTGGCTGGAGGGCATCCAGGCCAACGACCCGCTCGTCTTCGAGAACAACACCGAGATCCTCGACTCGGTCGAGAACGGCGACATCGCCATCGGCCTCATCAACCACTACTACTACGCCCGCGCCACCGTCGAGCGGGGCGAGATGACCTCCAAGCTGATCTTCCCGGGCGGCGACGACCCCGGCGGCCTCGTCAACGCCACCGCGGTCGCGATCCTCGGCGGCGCCCAGGACCACCCCGAGGCGCTCGCGTTCGTGGAGTACCTGCTGTCGGACGAGGGCCAGGCCCACTTCGTGGAGACCACCCAGGAGTACCCGCTGGTGGCGGGCATCGACGGCCCCGAGGGCGTACCGCCGCTCGACTCCCTGGAGGGGCCGCAGCTCGACCTCACCGACCTCGAATCGCTCGAGGAGACCCAGGCGCTGCTCACCGACCTCGGCATCCTCTGACCGTGCGCGCCCCGACCCTGCGAGCCGGCGCCCGCGGCCCGATCCTGCTCCAGGCGGTCGCCGGCATCGGCGCCGCGCTCGCCGTCCTGCCGCTCGTCTACCTGGTGATCCGGGCGGGCGAGGGCGGCCGCGGCAAGGTCGAGGCCACGCTGCTGCGCCGGCGGACCCTCGACCTGGCGCTGCGCTCCCTGGAGCTGGCCGGGATCGTCACCGCCCTCTGCCTGGTCATCGGCGTGACCCTCGCCTGGCTCGTCACCCGCACCGACCTGCCGTTCCGCCGCGTCGTCGGGGTGCTGGTGGCGCTGCCGCTGGCCCTGCCCTCCTACGTGTCCGCCCTGGCCTGGATCGGCTACCGGCCCGGCCTCGCCGGCCGCACCGGGTCGATCCTCGTCCTCACCACCGTCTCGTACCCGTACGTGTACCTGCCCACGGTCGCCGCGCTGCGCCGCTGCGACCCCGCCCTGGAGGACGCGGCCCGCACCCTCGGCCACCGCCGGTGGTCGGTGTTCCGCCGGGTGCTGCTCCCGCAGGTCCGGCCGGCCGCGGTCGGCGGCTGCCTGCTCGTGGGCCTCTACGCGCTGTCGGACTTCACCGCCGTCGCGACCATGCGGTACCCGGTGCTCACCCAGCAGATCTACCAGTCGTACCGGGCGTCGTTCGACCGCACGCCGGCCGCCATCCTCGGCTGCGTCCTCGCCGCGCTCACCGTCACCGTCGTCGCGATCGAGGGCCGCACCCGGCGCCGGAACCGCATCGCCAAGGTCGGCGCCGGCGCCATCCGCACCCAGCCGGTCGTCGCCCTCGGCCCCCTCCGGTGGCCGGCGCTGGCGGTGCCGCTCGGCGTCGTGGCCACCAGCCTCGCGGTGCCCGCCTGGGGCCTGCGCCGCTGGTTCGACCAGGGCCGGTCCCGGGCGAAGGCGGACCAGTGGTGGGACGCCCTCGGCCACACCTTCCAGACCGGCGCGCTCGGCGCGCTCGCCGTGGTGGTGCTCGCCACCCCCATCGCCTACCTGCTCGTCCGCCACCCGGGCCCGGTGCCGCGCACCGCCGAGCGGGCCGCGTACGCCGGCCACGCGCTGCCGGGCCTCGTGATCGGCCTGTCACTCGTCTTCTTCGGCATCCGCTGGGCCAAGCCGATCTACCAGACCGTCCCGCTCCTGATCCTCGCCTACGTCGTGCTGTTCCTGTCGCTCGGCCTCGGCTCGATCCAGGCGTCGTTCGCCCAGATCCCCCGGGGCCTGGAGGACGCGGCCCGCACGCTCGGGCGCAGCGCCACCCGCGCCTGGTGCAGCGTCACCCTCCGCCTCGCCGCGCCCGGCATCGGCGCGGCCGCCACGCTCGTCTTCCTCACCGTGATGAAGGAGCTGCCGGCCACCCTTTTCCTCCGTCCCACGAGCTTCGACACGCTCGCGACCCGCATGTGGGGGCACATGAGCTCACAGTCCTTCGCCGCCGCGGCGCCCTACGCCGTCACCATCGTCGTGGTCGCCGCGCTGCCCACCGCGATCCTCTCCCTCGTCGGCCAGCGCCGGGGCGAGCGATGACCGCGCCCCGCCCCACCCCGCGCCCGGCCGACGGGGCGACCGGTGCCGGAGCCGACCGCGGTGCCCAGGCCGGGTCGACCGCGACCGCTGCCGGAGCCGGATCGACCGCCGCCGAAGCCGGGGCGACCGCTGCCGAGGCCGGGTCGTCCGCTGCCGAGCCCGACCGCGGTGCCGCGAGCCCGCACGTCCGCCTCACCGGTGTGCAGCGGATCTTCCCCGGCCGGCCGCCGGTGCCGGCGCTGCGGGGCGTGGACCTCGCCATCGCGGACGGCTCGCTCGTCGCCATCCTCGGCCCGTCCGGCTGCGGCAAGACCACGCTGCTGCGCTGCCTCGCCGGCCTGGAGCGGATCGACGGCGGCACGATCGAGCTGGCCGGCGAGGTGGTGGCCGACGGCGCCGCCCACGTCCCGCCCGAGCGGCGGCGCATCGGCCTGGTCCCCCAGGAGGGGGCGCTCTTCCCCCACCTCGACGTCGCCGGCAACATCGGCTTCGGCCTGCTCGGCAGTTCCCGGGCCGCCCGGGCCGAGCGGGTCGCCGAGCTGCTGGAGCTGGTGGGCCTGGCCGGCATGGAGCGGCGGCGCCCGCACGAGCTGTCCGGCGGCCAGCAGCAGCGGGTGGCGCTCGCCCGGGCGCTGGCCCCGCGGCCCCGGGTCGTGCTGCTGGACGAGCCGTTCAGCGCGCTCGACACCGGCCTGCGGGCCGCGGTCCGCGAGGAGGTCGCCGCCACGCTGCGCGCCGCCGGCACCACCGCGGTGCTCGTGACCCACGACCAGGTGGAGGCGATGTCGATGGCCGACACGGTGGCGGTGATGCGCGCCGGCGAGATCGTGCAGGTGGCGCCGCCGACCGACCTCTACCACCGGCCCGCCGACGAGTGGACGGCCCGCTTCACCGGCGACGTGGTGGCGGTGGCCGGGGTCCGCGCCCCCGGCTCGGCCACCGTCGACACCCGCTTCGGCCCCCTGCCGCTCGCCCCCGGCGTCGACCACGCCGAGGGTCCCGAGGTCCACGCCTGCTGGCGCCCCGAGCAGCTCGCCCCCGCCCCCGAGCCCGGCACCGAGCACGGTGGGCCGGGCGCCGAGGCGACGGTGACCGACGTGCGCTTCCTGGGCCCCGACGCGCTGGTGGCCCTCGACGTCGACGGCCTGCACGGCACCCCGGTCACCGCCCGCCGGCCCTCGGTCGGCCTCCCCCGGCCCGGCGACCGGGTCCGCGTCGTCGTCACCGGTGACGTCCTCGCCTACCCCCTCACCGAACCGGGTGACGAGCGGCCGACCGACACCGACCCCTGACCCGCCCACCGGCCGCGGTCGTACCTGTCGCCGGCCGTGTCACCCTCGCCCCTCCTCGCGATCCGGCCCGCCCCGCCCGGCCCACGGGCCCGTGGCGTCAAGCGCATCGCCCCCACGACCTCACCAGCGGCGACGCCTCACCCGCTTCCCACCGCTCCTCGCCGCCCCCGCAAGCCCGCGGTCCCGATCGCGTCACCGCACGACCTCGCCCGGCTCGGTCCGACCACGACACCCCTGGCGAACCTGGCTCACCGACCCGACCGGGTCGCCTGCTTCCACGCGTCGCCGCGCCGGCAGGTGACGGCGACCCCTCGGCATCGGCGTGGGCCACCATGATCCCCGTCGGGCCGCGCCCGACCCCGCGGCGCCGCCCCGGCCCGCCCCGCCGCCTCGACCAGGGAGCCCCCGTGACCCGCACCTACCGCCAGCACCGCTACCGCCGACCGGAGGGAGCGACCGAGCTGCTCGTCGTCCGCCACGGTGAGTCGGAACCGGCGGTGCCGGGGTCGCCGTTCCCGCTGGTCGACGGCCACGGCGACCCGGCGCTCGCGCCCGAGGGTCGGGAGCAGGCCCGCCACGTGGCCGAGCGGCTGGCCGGCGAGGAGGTCGAGGCCATCTACGTGACCACGCTGCGCCGCACCGCCGAGACCGCGGCCCCGCTGGCCGCGGCCACCGGCCTCACCCCGCTGGTGGAGCCGGACCTGCGGGAGGTCCACCTCGGCGAGTGGGAGGGCGGCCTGCTCCGCCAGAAGGCCGCCGCGGGCGACCCGCTGTTCGTGGAGCTGGCGGCGCGCCAGCGCTGGGACGTGATCCCGGGCGCGGAGCCCCAGGCGCGCTTCGTGGCCCGGCTGCGGGCAGGCGTAGGCCGGATCGTGGCCGCGAACCCGGATCGGCGGGTGGCGGTGTTCACCCACGGCGGGGTGATCGGCCAGCTCGTGGCGCTGGCCCTCGACGCCCCGGTCGCCATGCGCCTGGCCGGCGCCGACAACGGCTCGATCACCCACCTGGTCGTCCACGGCGAGCACTGGCACCTGCGCCGCTACAACGACACCGCCCACCTTCCCGGTGGCCTCGACCGCCCCGGCGCCCACCCCGACCCCGACACCCCGGCCGGCCCCGCCTTCTCCGCCTGACCGCCGGCCGCACCACCACCCCCACGAACTTGGCACGACAATGCCGCACCCGTGCCACCTACCAGTGCCAAGTTCCACCGACCCCCACGAACTTGGCACGGAAAAGCCGCACCCGTGCTACGTACTCGTGCCAAGTTCGGGGGGCTCCGGGCCTGGCGAGCGGACGTGGGTGGGTGGGGGCGTGGCAGGCTGGCGGGCATGACCGAGGTCAACCCCACCGATGCCACCGACGCCCCCGACCGCGAGGAGCTGACCTGGGAGCTGTTCGGCACGGCGACCCGGGACCTGGCGGAGCAGGTCGCCGCGTCGGGGTGGATCCCCGACATCGTGGTGGCGGTCGCCCGGGGCGGCCTCACCATCGCCGGGGCGCTCTCCTACGCGCTGGGCGTGAAGAACTGCGGGGCGATCAACGTGGAGTTCTACACGGGGGTCGACGCCCGGCTCGACGTGCCGGTGGTGCTGCCGCCGAGCATGAACCTGGTGGAGGTCAAGGACCTGCGGGTGCTGATCGCGGACGACGTGGCCGACACGGGCCACACGCTGCGGCTCGTCCACGAGGTGCTGTCCCAGCACGTGGCCGAGTCCCGCACCGCGGTGCTGTACCACAAGCCGCAGTCGGTCATCACCCCGTCCTACGCCTGGAAGGCGACCGACGCGTGGATCAACTTCCCGTGGTCGGCGCTGCCGCCGGTGGCGGGCCTCCCGCCTCGCTGAGTCCGGCCACCACCGCAGCCGCGGCCCGGCGCTCCCGGCGCAGCGTGACCACGATGCCGACGACGAGGGCGGCCAGGCAGGCGACGAGCGGCGCGGCGAGCGCGTCGGTGAACGACGCGCGGGCCGCCTCGCCCCCGGGGCCGGTCAGCGCCTCGTGGGTGATGGCCGCGGCGCCGCCCGCCCCGCCGGCCAGCAGCGACCCGAGCACGGCCACCCCGAGCGCGCCGCCGGCCTCCACGATCGTCTCGTTCACGCCCGCGGACTGACCGGCCTGCTCGGGCGGCACCGCGCCCATGATGAGCTCGACGCCGGCCGGGCAGCCGATGCCCATGCCGATGCCCAGCACCACGACGAGGGCGACCACCGTGGCGACGCCCATCGGGACGACGAGGCCGAGGGTCACCGCCACCGCCATCACGCCCATGCCGAGGGCGGCGGCCCGCCCGAGGCCGATGCGCTCGGAGACCTTCGGACCGAGGATCGACGCCCCGAGCACCGCGACGGCGTGGGGCACGAACACCGAGCCGGAGGCGAGCGGGCTGAGCCCCCGCACGTCCTGGAGCCACTGGGTGAACACGAACTGGAGGCCGAAGACGGTGAAGAAGATGATCGGGATGACGATCACGCCGGCCTGCATCCGGGGCACCCGCATGGCGGCGGGCGACAGGAGCGGGTGGGCGCTGCGCAGCTCCCAGCGGGCGAACGCGGCGAGCAGCAGCGCGGCCGCGGCGAGGGGGCCGAGGACGAGCGGGTCGCCCCAGCCGTGCTCGCCGCCCTCGATGAAGGCGAAGAGGACGAGCGCGAGGGCGACCGACCACAGGGGCGAGCCGAGGCCGTCGAGCGGCGGGGTGCGGGGGTCCGACGAGTCCGGCACGAGCCGCCACGCGGCCCAGAAGACCGCGGCGGTGACGGGCAGGTTCACGAGGAACACCGACCCCCACCAGTAGTGGGTGAGGAGGAAGCCGCCGATGACCGGCCCGGCGGCGGCCGCCAGGCTCGACACGCCGGACCAGAGGGCGATGGCCCGGGGGCGCTCGTGGTCGGGGAACACGTTGGAGAGCACGGCGAGGGTGGCCGGCATGGTGGCGGCGCCGCCGATGCCCATGAGGCCGCGGGCGACGACGAGCTGGTCCGCGGAGCGGGCGAAGGCGGCGCCGGCCGAGGTGAGGCCGAAACCGGCCACGCCGAGGAGCAGGAGGCGACGCCGGCCGTAGCGGTCACCGATGCCGGCGAGGGGCAGGAGGAGCGCGGCGATCACGAGCCCGTAGGCGGCGACGATCCACTGGAGCTGGGACTCGTCCGCGCCCAGCTCGGCCTTGATGCGGGGCACGGCGACCGAGAGGATCGTGTTGTCCAGCACGACGATGCAGAGGGCGGCGCAGAGCACCGCGAGGATGCGCCAGCGGTCGGGGTGGCCGCCCGGGGCGTGGGCGCGGCCCCCGGGGTCGTCGGCGTCGGCGGTCGTCCGCGTCACCGTTCCTCGCTTCTGCCGGGTGGTCCCGGAGATCGCTCACCCGGCGGGTGAGGGCCCCGCGGCTGGCGGGGCGGCAGGGGTGGCCCGGCCACCGGTGCGAAGATCATGGTCGCGCGGCGAGCCGCGCGGGTCCGAACCCGATCCCGGGTGGACCCACGATCCACGAACACCGATGTTCGTAGATCGGCTAGCGTGGCCGCATGTTCGCCACACCCTCCCTCGCCGGCCGCCGCGTGCTCATCACCGGAGCCGCCCGCAGCATCGGCGCCCTGCTCGCCGAGCGCCTCCACGAGCGCGGCGCCCGCGTGGCGCTCGTGGGCCTGGAGCCCGAGCTGCTCGCCGAGGTCGCCGGCCGCTGCGGCGACGCCCCCTGGGCCGAGTGCGACGTGTCCGACCGCGAGCAGGTGGACCGGGCGGTCGAGGCGATGGTCGCCGCCCTCGGCGGGCTCGACGTGGTCGTCGCCAACGCCGGCATCGCCGCGCAGATGCCGATCATCGGCGGCGACCCCGGCGTCATGGAGGCGACGCTCGCGGTCAACACCCTCGGCTGCTACTACACGCTCCGGGCGGCGGGCCCGCACCTCTCCCACCGCCACGGCTACGCGCTCGCCACCTCCTCGATGGCCGCGGTCGTCCACCTCCCGCTCATGGCCGCCTACTCGGCGTCGAAGGCCGGCGTGGAGGCCATCGGCAACACGCTGCGCATCGAGCTGCGGCCCTCGGGCGCCCGAGCCGGCGTCGCCTACTTCTCCGAGCTGGACACCGACATGACCACCCGCGGCTTCGGCACCGAGGCCGCCAAGGCCATGCTCGGCGACGGCAGTTTCACCCGGATCACCCCGGTGAGCCACGCCATCGACGCCCTGGAGCGCGGCATCGCCCGCCGCAGCCGCCGCATCGTCGTGCCCCGCGTGCTGGCCCCGGTGCTGCCGGTGCGCATGGCCGCCCAGCGGGTGATCGACGTGGCGGCGCGCCGCAACCTCCGCAAGGGCCTGGAGATCGCCCGGCGCGAGCGGCCCGGCCTGACCACCGAGCAGCCCGGCCGCGGCGGCAGCGACAGCAGCGACAGCAGCGGCACCGGCGAGGGTGGCGGCGAGGCCGGGTCCGGGCGATGAGCGCCGCGCCCCGCATCACCCCCGGCAGCCGCCGAGACGTCGGCCTCCTCGGCTGGGCGGTGGCCCAGGTCTCGGGCCGCGTCGCCGGCACCACCCCGCCCAACCTGTTCCTGACGATGGGCCGCCACCGCCGCCTGCACCTCGGCTGGCTCCACTTCGCCGGGCGCATGATGCCCGGCGGCCGCCTCCCCCGCCGGGTGACGGAGCTGGTGATCCTGCGGGTCGCGCACCGCCGTGGCAACGCGTACGAGTTCGCGCACCACGTGGAGCTGGGTCGCAAGGTCGGCGTCACCGAGGCCGACGTGGCGCGGGTGACCGAGGGACCGGGGGCCGAGGGCTGGTCGCCCCGGGAGCGGGCGATCCTGGCCGCGGTCGACGAGCTGCTCGACCGGGAGGACCTGGACGACCCCACCTGGTCGGCGCTGCGCGAGCACCTGGACGACCGGCTGTGCATCGAGCTGGTCATGCTCGTGGCCCACTACCGGCTGCTCGACACGTTCATCACCACCCTGCGCATCCAGCCCGACGAGGCCCGCCGGTGAGCGTCGACGCCGACCGGCCCGCTCGGCCGCCCCTCCCCCGCGGCCGCCACGGCCTCAGCCGCGAGGAGGTGGCCCGGGTCCAGCGGGACCGGATCCTCGACGCGCTGGCCGACGCGATGGCCGAGAGCGGCTACGTCGCCACCACCGTCGGCGACGTCATCAAGCGGGCCGGCGTCTCGCGGGAGACCTTCTACCAGCAGTTCTCCTCCAAGCGGGACTGCTTCGACGCCGCGCTCGCGGTGGCGGGCGAGCTGCTCACCGCCCACCTGCTCCTGGCCGTCGACCAGGTCGACGGGGCCCGGGCCGACGGTGACCGGACCGACCGGGCCGAGGGGCCCGGCGGGTCCGGCGGGTCCGGTGGAGCCGAGGGCACCGGCGGCGGGCCCGAGGCGCGGGTCCGGGTCGGGGCGGTGGTCGACGCCTACCTCCGGGCTATCGAAGAGCACCCGGCCCACGCCCGCCTGCACCTGGTGGAGGTGTTCGCGGCCGGTCCGGAGGCGGTGGCCGAGCGGACCGCCCGCCAGGAGGAGCTGGCGGGGCTGCTGGCCGAGCGGCTGGGGCGCACCGACGAGGCCGGTCGCTTCGCGGCCGCGGTGCTGGTGGCCGGCATCTCGTCGCTCGTGACGGGGCCGGTCCTGGCCGGTGAGCCGTCCCGCCTGCGGGCGCTGCGGGACCCGCTGGTCGACGTGGCGGTCGACCTCCTGGACCGCCCGTCGCACTGATAGGGACGTTCTATCGACTTCGGCATCTCGATAGGAATGACCTCATGCGGGCGGACGTTGGTGGGAGCATCGACCCCATGGAGGAACCGACCATGTCCACCCGCCCCGTCCTCACCTCGGCCACCGGCACGCCGGTCACCGACAACCAGCGCTCGGAGACCGCCGGCCCCACCGGCGCCGTCCTGCTCCAGGACGCCCACCTGATCGAGAAGCTGGCCCACTTCAACCGGGAGCAGATCCCCGAGCGGGTCGTGCACGCGGTCGGCATCGGCGCTCACGGCCGGTTCACGGTCACCCGGGACGTGAGCCACCTCACCCGGGCCAAGCTGTTCCAGCCCGGCGCCGAGACCGAGGTGCTGGCCCGCTTCTCCACCGTGGCCGGCTCCAAGGGCGCACCCGACACCGTCCGGGACCCGCGGGGCTTCGCGCTGAAGTTCTACACCGAGGACGGCATCTACGACCTCGTGGGCAACAACACCCCGGTCTTCTTCCTCCGCGACGCCATCAAGTTCCCGGACTTCATCCACTCGCAGAAGTACGACCCCCGGACCAACCAGCAGGAGCCCGACAACATCTGGGACTTCTTCGGCCTGCACCCGGCCACGACCCACCAGGTCACCTGGCTGTTCGGCGACCGGGGCCGGCCCGCCACGCTGCGCAACATGGACGGCTTCGGCTCCCACACCTTCCAGTGGGTGAACGCCGAGGGCGAGGCCGTGTGGGTGAAGTACCACTTCAAGACCGATCAGGGCATCGCCGGCATGACCGACGACGAGGCCGGCCGCATCGCGGGCGCGAACCCCGAGTACCACCTCCAGGACCTGCGCGAGGCGATCGAGCGGGGCGACTTCCCGTCGTGGACCCTCAAGATCCAGGTGATGCCGCCGGCCGATGCCGCCAGCTACCGGTTCAACCCGTTCGACGTCACCAAGGTGTGGTCCCAGAAGGACTACCCGCTCGTGGAGGTCGGGCGGCTGGTGCTGGACCGGTGGCCGGACAACTACTTCGCCGAGGTGGAGCAGGCCGCGTTCACCCCGTCGCACTTCGTGGACGGCATCGGCCCGTCTCCGGACCGGATGCTCCAGGGCCGCCTGTTCGCCTACGGCGACGCCCACCGCTACCGCATCGGCGGCAACGCCGACCTGCTGCCGATCAACGCGCCCCGCACCGCGACCGTGGCGAACTACCAGCGCGACGGCGTCATGCAGTTCACCGCCAACGGCGGCGGGTCGAAGAACTACGAGCCCAACAGCTTCGACGGCCCCGTCCAGACCGACCGCCCCCTCTACGCGGGCTTCGCCTCCGACGGCCCGGCCGGCCACCACGACCAGCCGGTCCACGCGGACGACGACGACTTCCGCCAGGCCGGTGACCTCTACCGGCTCATGACGGCCGAGGAGCAGGAGCGGCTGGTGCAGGCCATCGCCGGCAGCCTGTCGCAGGTGTCGCGCGACGACATCGTCGAGCGGGCGGTGGCGAACTTCGCCGCCGCGGACCCCGACTACGGCCGCCGGGTCGCCGAAGCCGTGGCCGCCGCCCGGGCGGCCTGAGCGCCCCCGGGACCTAGCGGCCCGTGCCCGGCGCGGGTCCGACCCCTCGTGGCTCGGACCCGCGCCGCCGGCGCGCCCTACGGGGAGGCAGCACGAACCGCAGCGACCGGCGCTCAGGGCGCCGCGGCGGCGTGGGCGAGGAGGCGGTCCCAGCCCGCCGGGGTGAGGGCGTAGTCGGCCACACTGCCGGCGGCGAGGCGGCGGTGCAGGCCGGGACGGGCCACGAGCGCGGCGGCCACCCCGACGTTCAGCACCGCGGCGCGACGGTCGCCCGCGGTGGGGGTCAGCTCCTCGACGCTGCCCCGGTACGGGCCGCGGCGGCGCAGCAGGTCGACCGCCTCCCGGGCGACGGCGCCGCGGCCGGCGGGGGCCGCGCCCAGGAGGGCGAGGACGCCCTGGTGGGTGCGGACGCCGGGCCGGGGTTGCGGGCGTGGGTCGGGGTGGCGGCCGGCCGCCAGGTCCACGAGGGCGCCGACGAGGTCGACGCCGGCCGCCGCGGCGTTGGCCGGTTCCACCAGCCGGGGGTTCACGTCGATCACCACCGGGCCGTCGGGCCCGTCCACGAGGTCGGCCGACAGGGCCCCGTGCCAGGCGAGCCCGGTGGCGAGCCGACCGAGCACCGCGGCGACGTCGGGGCGCTCCAGGCCGACCTTGCGGCTGGCGCCACCGCCGGCCCCCTCAGCCTCGCGGCGGTTCACGGCGAACGCCACCACGCGGCCCCGGTCGACCACGGCCTGGGCCATGAGCAGCGGCCCCTCGACCGGCGCCTGGACGACCACCTCGCCGCCCCAGGCGGTCGCGACCGCGGCGGCCTCGGCGGCGTGGTCGACGCGCACCACCGCGGTCGAGCCGGTGCCGATCGGCCGCTTCAGGTAGCGAGGGCCGGTGACGTGGCCGGCCACCTCGGCGGCGGGGCAGACCACGGTCGGTGGCGCGGGCACGCCGAGGTGATCGAGCGTGGCGGCGGCGCGGGCCTTGTCCTGCACCGCGGCCAGCGCGGCGAGCTCGGGCACCGCGCCCCGCAGCCGCCCGGGGGCCGCGGTCGCGAGCGCGGCCACCTGCTCCTGGGTGGGCAACAGCAGGTCGTAGCGGTGCCGGTCGTGGACCGCGATCGCGTGGTCCAGCCAGCCGAGCGGGTCGGGGCCGTAGCGGGGGCAGGCGTGGCGCCACCGGATCGTGCGGGTGCAGCGGGTGACAGCGAACCGGTCGGCCACCAGGACGCCCACCTCATGGCCGGCCCCCGCCAGCAGCCGGGCGACCTGGCGGGAGGCGAGTGCCGAGCCGTCGCTCAGGAGGATCTTCATCACCTAAGTATATGTCATATGCTTATGGTGTCGACCTGCCGCTGGCAGACTCGGCGGATGGCCCGCCCCCGCCTGATCGACCGCGCCGCCGTGCTCGACGCCGCGCTCGCCCTCGCGGACGAGGCGGGCGACCTGGCCACGGTCACCATGTCGGCCGTCGCCCGCCGCCTGGCGGTCACCGCCATGGCGCTCTACCGCCACGTGGCCGACAAGGCCGACCTCCTCGACGGGCTCGTGGAGCTGCTCGTGGGCGAGATCGCCACCGCGGTCGACACCGGCGACGGCGACCCGCTGACGCGCTACGGCGCCGCGACCCGGGCCGTGGCGCGCCGCCACCCGGCGGTCTTCCCCCTGCTGCTCCAGCGGCCCGCCGCCACCCCTGCCGCGGTGGCGCTGCGCGACCACCTGGTCGAACGGCTCGTCGCGAGCGGGGTGGCGCCCGCGGCCGCCCCGCAGGTGGAGCGGGTGGTGTCGACCCTCCTGCTCGGCTTCGCCACCAGCGAGGTGACCGGGCGCTTCGCCCACCACGACGCCGCCACCCTCGACGCCGACCACCGCGTGCTCCTCGACGCGGCCCGTGGCGTGGTGGACCGGGGCCGACCCTGATCGCCCGGCCAACGGGCTTCCGGCGCTGCGGGCAGCAGCCGTACGATGGCCCGTCGTGACCACCCCCTCGTTCCTCCCCGAGCTGGACGCCTTCCTCCGGGAACGCCTCGCCGATCGGACCGAGGGCTCCTACTCGGTGCGGGTGCTCACCGAGGCCACCTTCGCCCAGCGCAAGATCATGGAGGAGGCGTTCGAGGTCTGCCTGGAGCTCCAGGCCGCCGAGCCCGACCGCCGGGCCACCGCCGAGGAGGCCGCCGACCTCGTGTTCCACCTGCTCGCCGCGCTCGTGGCCGCCGGGGTGGGCTGGGACGACGTGGAGGCCGTGCTGCGGGAGCGCCACGCCCGGCCGGCCCGCCACAGCACCTACGAGACCGACGCCCCGGAGGCCCCCCGTTGAGCACCCTCGACCGCATCCGCGTCGCCGTCCCGTCCAAGGGGCGGCTGCGCGACGCCGTGCTCGACCTCCTCACCACCGCCGGCTACCCGGTCAGCGGGCTGCGGGGCCGGGGCTCGATCGTGCGCACCGACGCGCTGGAGCTGATCGAGATGCGGCCCCGCGACGCCGCGGCCGCCCTCGCCGCCGAGTCGGTGCACGCCGCCTTCATCGCCACCGACATCGCCTTGGAGCACGGGGTCGAGGACCTGCCCGTGCTCCCGCTGGGCCGGGCCCGCTCGACGCTCGTGATCGCCGGGCGCGAGGACGACGGCCCGCCCACCCTCGCGGAGCTGGCCGGCTGCGTGGTGGCCACCCACATGCCCAACCTCACCCGCCGGTTCCTCGACCGCCACGGGGTGGAGGCCACGATCCTGTCGATGGGCGGCTCCCTGGAGGGCGTGTGCGCGGCGGGCATCGCGGACGCCATCGTCGACAACACCGAGACGGGCACCAGCCTGCGACAGAACCGCCTCGGGGTGCTGGCGACGATCGCCGAGTGCGAGGCCGAGCTGCGCCACCGTGGCGAAGACCCGGTGCTGGCCGACCTCGTGCTGCGCATCGACGCCGCGCTGCGGGCCCGGGCCCACCGCTACGTGATGCTGCACCTGCCGGCGGACCACGTGGAGCAGCTCCGCTCGGTGTTCCCGGGCCTGGCGTCGCCCACGGTCATGCCCCTCGCCGGCCGGGCCGACCTGGTGGCCGTGCACTTCGTGGTGGAGACCACCGCGCTGTGGAGCCGCCTGGGCGAGCTGCGGGCGATGGGCGCCACCGGCATCGTGGCCCTCCCCCCCGACGCCCTCCTCCCCTGACGGGGGTCGACCGGGTCGTGTAGGACTTGGTCCCGAGCCCGGTCAGGGGCGCCACTCCAGGACGTGGAAGGCGCCGAGGCCGGCGGGGTCGAGGAGGGCGTCGGCCTCGTGGACGCGGCTGCGGGCAGCGATGGCGTCGAGGCCGCCGGCGGGGCCCAGCTCCGCCCAGCGGCGGCGACCCTCCTCCACCAGCGCCTCGATGCCGTGGGCGCGCAGCCACTCGGCCTGGGTCCGGTCGCTCGTGGGCGGGGCGACCGTGGCGAGCTGGTCGACGGCCACCTCCACGGTGATGTCGCGCGACCCCGGGTGCAGGTGCGGGGAGCCGGCCCGGCCGTGGGCGGCGTAGGTCCGCACCCACTCGGTCCAGGGGCGGGCGGCCAGCTCCCGGGAGTGCGACACGTAGTCGAGCACCACCACCCGGCCGCCCGGGCCGGCGAGGTCGAGCGCGTCGGCCAGCCAGCGGGCCGCCTCGGCCTGCACCGGCATCCGGGTGCCGACCTCGGCGGTGCGGCCCGCCCGGCCCCGGCACCACGCGGCCCGCACGTCCTCCAGCAGCCGGTGGGCCTCCACGAAGCGCGGCTCGCCCTCGTCGGCCATCTCGCCATCAGCCCCGCCGCTCCCGTCGGCCAGGCCGACGCCGACCTCGGCCCAGCCGGCCTCGGTCAGCTCCACCATCCCGAACGGGAGGTTGTCGAGCAGCTCGTTGGCGAGCACCACCACCGGGCCGGGGCCCAGCTCGCCCGGCGCGGGCAGGCGATCGAGCGAGCGCACGCCGCCGGGATGGGTGGCCCACTGGGTGCGGGCGGGCTCCACGAGCACCAGGTCGAGCGCGCCGCCGCACGCGGGGGCCGCGGCGAGCACGGTGCGGGCCAGGGTCCCGGGGCCGGCGCCGGCCTCCACGACCGTGAACCGCTCGGGGCGGCCGGCCTCGTCCCACCAGGCGTCGAGCGCGTTGGCGACCACGGCGCCGAACAGCGGGCCGACCTCGGGGGAGGTGAGGAAGTCGCGCCGGCGCCCCGCGCCCCCGCCGCCGGTGTAGAAGCCGAGGCCGGGGGTGTAGAGGGCGTGCGCGACCCACTCGTCGAAGCCGATGGGGCCGTGCTCGCGGATGCGCTCGGCGATCGCCCGGGCGAGCTCGCTCGGGGGCACGCCGGGGCCTCGGTTCAGCTACCGGTGCCGAAGGCGAGCAGCGCCGAGTCGGCCAGGTCGGTGAGGATGTGGGGCAGGAAGCCGAAGACCACGAGCGCCACGGCGGTGAGGCCCATGGCGGCCACGAGCGGCACCGGCACCTTGATGGGGCTGGTGTCGCCGTCGGGCGCGTCGTCCACGAACATCCGGCGGATCAGGCCCAGGTAGTACGCCATCGAGATGACGGTGTTGACCGCCATCACGACCGCCAGCACGTACGCGGAGGCGGTCTCGGCGTTGATGACGGCCTGGAAGAGCTGGAACTTCACGAACCAGCCGACCATCGGCGGGATGCCGCCGAGGGCGAACAGGAACACGGCCATCGTGGAGGCCAGGCCGGGGGCGTAGCTGAACAGGCCGCCCCAGGCGTCCATCTCGCCGGTGCCGGTACGGCGGCTCACGGCGATGATGACCGCGAAGGCGCCCATGTTCATGAGGGCGTAGGCCATCAGGTAGAGCACCACCGACGACACGATCTTGTCGTTGACGCCACCGTCGGCCGCGGTGATGACCGCGAGCGGCGCCAGCAGGAAGCCGGCCTGGGCCACCGACGAGTAGGCGAACATGCGCACGACGTTGGTCTGGCGGATGGCGATGACGTTGGCGACCGTCATGGTGGCGATGGCCAGGATGAGCATCATCGGCCGCAGCACGTTCGCCTGCCCGACGAAGCCCACGAACATGAGCTGGAGGATGGCCACGAAGCCCGCGGCCTTCGACGCCACCGACAGGAAGGCGGTGATCGGGGTGGGCGCGCCCTCGTAGGTGTCGGGCGCCCAGTTGTGGAACGGCACCGCGGACACCTTGAAGCCGAAGCCCACGAGGGTGAGGACGATGCCGATGGTGGCGACGGGCTCGGCGCCGAAGCCGCCGGCCATCGACTCGCGGATCGCGGCGAGGTGGGTCTCGCCGGTGCCGCCGAAGATCAGCGACATGCCGTAGAGCATGACGGCGGAGGCGAAGACGCCCATGAGGTAGTACTTCAGGCCGCCCTCGACGCCGACGCGGTCCCGCTTGCGCCAGGCGGCGAGCAGGTAGGCGGGGATCGACAGCAGCTCCAGCGCCACGAAGATGCTGATGAGGTCGCGGGCCGAGGCCATGAAGACCATGCCGATGACCGAGGCGAGCAGCAGGAAGTAGTACTCGCCCTCGTAGTAGTCGCCCTCGGCGATGTAGTTCGTGGACAGCAGCACCGTGAGGTAGCCGACGACCACGAAGAACGCGGACATGAGCAGCGCGAAGCGGTCGATGACGATGGCGCCGCCGAACATCGAGCGGGCCGTGTCGTCGTGGATCGCGAGCGTGATGATCGGGACGAGGCTCCCGAGGAGGCCCAGGCCGACGATGGACGGCAGGGCGCCCGACTGCTGCTTCGCGACGATCGAGTCGACGATCAGCGCCACCACGAGGGTGGACACGAGCACGATGAGCGGGGCCAGCGCGTGCCAGTCGAGGGTCGGCGTGTCGTAGGTGGCCGTGGTGGCCGCGACGAGCTGGGCGAGCACGGGTCAGCCCCCGTAGCCCGAGAGCGCGACGTGGACCGCGGCGTCGGTCACCTTGAAGATCGCCTGCGGGTAGATGCCGAAGAAGGCGATGAGGAGCACGAACGGCGTCCAGGCGATGTAGTCGGTGACGTGCAGGTCGGCGATCTCGGCGTCGCGGAACTCCTCGGTCGGCTCGCCGAAGGCGACCCGCTGGTACATCCAGAGGAGGTAGGCGGCGGCGAAGATCGTGCCGATGGCGCCGACGACCATGAAGGTCCGGAAGACCGGCTCGCTCAGGCCCGCGCCCGGGCTGTAGGCGGCGAGCAGGGCCGGGAACTCGCCCCAGAACCCGGCGAGGCCGGGCAGGCCGAGCGAGGCCATCGAGGCGAAGCCGAGCAGCCAGCCCATGCGGGGGGCCTGCACGAGCAGGCCGCCGAGGCGCTTCATGTCGAGGGTGTGGTAGCGGTCCTTCACCGAGCCGGCGATGAAGAAGAGCATGCCGGTGATGAGGCCGTGGCTGATCATGCCGAAGATGGCGGCGTTGAAGCCGAGCGGGGTCATCGTGGCGATGCCGAGCATCGTGTAGCCCATGTGCGCCACCGACGAGAAGGCGATGAGGCGCTTCATGTCCCACTGGGCGAGGCAGCCGAGGGCGCCGTAGATGATGCCGATGACGGCGAGGAGGCCGATGACGGGGGCCCAGGAGCGGGCGGCGTCGGGCAGGATCGGGATGGCGATGCGAATGAAGCCGTAGGTGCCGAGCTTCAGGAGCACCGCGGCCAGGATGACCGAGCCCTGGGTGGGAGCCTGGGTGTGGGCGTCGGGCAGCCAGGTGTGGAACGGGAACATGGGCACCTTGACGCCGAAGGCGAGGAAGAACCCGCCGAAGATCAGGATGCCGGTGGTCTTGTTCAGGCCGTCGCCGCCCCACGCCTTGAGGGCCTCGATGGAGAAGCCGGTGCCCTCGGGGGCGAGGAAGTAGACGGCGAGGATGGCCACGATCATGAAGGCCGAGCCGAACACCGTGTAGAGGAAGAACTTGAACGAGGCGTACTTGCGATCCTCGCCGCCGAACACGCCGATGAGGAAGAACATCGGGAGCAGGACGACCTCGAAGAACACGAAGAAGAGGAGCAGGTCGCGGGCCACGAAGCAGCCGACCATGCCGGTCTCGAGGATGAGGAGGAGCGTCAGGAACGCCTTGGGGTTGTGGGGCTCGGGGAAGTGGTTCCACGAGTAGACCACCACGAACGGCATGACGAACGCGGTGAGCGCCACGAGCGGCAGCGACATGCCGTCGAGGCCCACCGCGTACCTCGCATCGATCGCGTCGATCCAGCGGTTGTCCAGGGCGAACTGCATCACCCCCGACCGGTCGTAGTCGAAGTTGAGGAGCATCAGGCCCACGACGACGAAGACGGCCACGGTCGCGGCGAGCGCGACGATCTTGGCCAGGTTCTCCTCCGCCTTCGGGATGACCAGCAGCACCAACATGCCCAGCAGGGGCAGGAAGGTGGCGGCGGTCGGCCCCCAATCGTTGAGAAGGTCCTTCACGGAGTACTCCCTCGTCCTCAGCTAGCGATCACGACGATGACGGCGGCCAGCAGCGCGGCCCCCACGAACAGATACGACCCGTAGGTCTGGACCTTGCCGGTCTGACCCTTGCGGAGCACCTCACCCGCACCGGAGGCGGTGAGGCCCGAGCCGTTGACGACGCCGTCGATGGCGCCCTGGTCCACGTACTTGTAGACCCATGAACCGGTCCTGGCGCCGGTGCGCCCGACCAGGTTGACCAGGCCGTCGATGACGTTCTGGTTGATCCAGTAGGCACCCCGAGCGATCGGGCCCTTCACCGAGCCGGCGACGCCGTCGGTGTAGAGGATGTCGAGGCCGTACTTGTTCTCGAGGACCCGGTAGCCGGCGCGGGCGAAGCGGTTGCGCTCGGTGAGGCCGTGCGGGCCGAGGCCCCGCCAGTAGTAGAGGTAGGCGGAGCCGGCGCCCACGATGATGGCGCCGAGGGACACGAGGGCGATCCACGGCACGAAGCTCGGGTGGGCGAAGCCGTTGTCGTGGCCGACGAAGTAGGTGCCGGTGGGCTCGATGTAGTGCTCGAAGCGCAGCGCCAGGCCCTCGGGCACCTCGATGCCGAAGACCTTGGCGGGCAGGTTGGTCCAGCCGGCGACGATGGAGCCGAAGGCGAGCAGCACGAGCGGGACCACGATGCGGGGGCCGTTCTCGTGCAGCTCGTGCTCGGCGGAGGCGCCGCGGGGCTCGCCGAAGAACACGAACCAGATGGCCCGGGTCATGTAGGCGCAGGTGCAGGCGGCGGCGATGAGGCCCATGACGAGGGCGAACGGGTAGCCGTCGCCGCCCCCGCCGAGGAGGTGGGCGCCGCCCAGGATCTCGTCCTTGGACCAGAAGCCGGCGGTCACGATCGGCACGCCCATGAGGGCCGCGGTGGCGATCACGAAGGTGGCGAAGGTCTTGGGCATCACCTTGCGCATGCCGCCCATGTCCTTCTTCATGTCGAAGGAGTGGATGTGGTGGGCGAGCGAGCCCGAGCCGAGGAACAGGCACGCCTTGAAGATGGCGTGGGTGAAGAGGTGGAAGATGGCCGCGGTCCAGGCGCCGACGCCGAGGGCCATCACCATGTAGCCGAGCTGGGAGACGGTGGAGTAGGCCAGCACCTTCTTGATGTCGCTCTGCACGAAGGCGAGGAGCGCACCGAAGAGGAGGGTGACCGAGCCGACGACCGCGAGGGCGTTGATGTTGCCGGTGCCGATGGACAGGCCCTCGAAGAAGACCGGGTACAGGCGGGCGACCATGTAGATGCCGGCCACGACCATGGTGGCGGCGTGGATGAGCGCCGAGACCGGGGTGGGGCCGGCCATCGCGTCGGGCAGCCAGGTGTGCAGGATGAACTGGCCGGACTTGCTCATGACCGCGGCGATGAGCGACAGCGAGGCGATGAGCAGCAGGTTGTGGCTGATGGCGCCGTTGGCGGCCATCTCGCTGATGCGGACGACGTCGAAGCTGCCGCCGGCGGCGAAGAAGAGGACGATCATCCCGCAGAGCAGGCCCACGTCGCCCACGCGGTTGGTGAGGAACGCCTTGAGGGCCGCGTCGGAGTTGGGTTGGTCCTCCCACCAGTGCCCGATGAGGGCGAACGAGCAGAGGCCCACCAGCTCCCAGCCCACGATCATCTGGAGCGTGCTGCTCGACACCACGAAGAAGAGCATCGAGGCGGTGAACAGGCTGAGGAAGGCGAAGTAGTGGGTGTAGCGGCGGTCCCCGGCCACGTAGTCGGTGGAGAAGACGTGCACGAGCAGCGAGATGAAGGTGACCACCACGAGCATGAGCGTGGAGAGGCCGTCGATCATCGTGCCGATGCGGATGTCGAAGCTGCCGGACGTGAACCAGGAGGCGTCGCGCACCACCGCCGAGGTGGCGTGGTGCTCCTCGGCCTCGCCCGCGGCCTCGTCGCCGCCCTCGGCGGCCCCGTGCTCGTCGGTCGCGGCGCCGTGCTCGTCGGCTGCGTCGGCGGTGGCCTCGTCGCCCTCGGCCGCCGCGCCGTGGTCATCGGCGTGGTCGCCGGCGGGGGTCGCGCCCTCGTCGGCCGCCACCGGGTGGGACCCGTGGCCCTCGGTGACCAGGTAGGACTGGGCGGACTGGCGCCCCTCGGGGGCGACCCCGTCGTTCACCCGCCCGATCCAGCCGGCGGCCACCGCGAGCGCCAGCACGAAGGCGAGCGCGACCGAGGCGATGCCGATCTCGGAGCCGCCGCGGGGCAGCCGCTTGCCGACGGCCAGGATGAGGACGAAGGCGACCGCGGGGATGAGCGGGATGATCCAGGCGTGGGTCAGCACGAGCTCAGCCCTTCATCAGGTCGGCCTGCTCGAGGTCGACGGTCTTGTGGGTGCGGAAGATCGCCAGGACGATGGCGAGGCCGACGCCGACCTCGGCGGCGGCCACGGCGATCAGGAAGAGCGCGAACACCTGGCCGGAGACCTGGCCGGTCATGGCGCTGAAGGCGACGAGGTTGATGTTGACCGAGTTCAGGATGAGCTCGATGGACATGAGGACGAGCACGCCGTTGCGGCGGGCGACCACGCCGTAGACGCCGATGCAGAAGAGGACGGCGGCGAGGATGAGGAACTGGTTGAGCAGCACGGGGTCTCTCCTCAGTCCCGCTTCGACACGACGATGGCGCCCACGGCCGCGGCGAGCAGCAGGAGCGAGATCGCCTCGAAGGCGAGCAGGTACGAGCCGTAGATCGAGTCGGACACCACGCCGGTGTCGGTCGGCTGGAGGTCGGCGGGCAGCTTCGAGCGGCCGAACCCGTCGATCAGGGCGTAGACGAGGACGCCGAGGAGCACCACCGAGGTGCCGAGGCCGGCGAGCCACTTGTCGCGCCGGACGCGCTCCTCGCCCTTCATCGGCGCCTTGGTGAGCATGATGCCGAACAGGAAGAGGACGACGATGGCGCCGATGTAGACCATCACCTGGGTGACGGCCACGAACTCGGCGCCGAGCAGGATGAACTGGGCGGCGGCCCCGGCGAGCACCATGACGAGGAACGAGGCGGCGTGGACCACGTTCTTGGCGGTGACCACCTTGATCGCGGAGAAGACCATGAGCGCGGCGATGATGCCGAACGCCACGTTCTGCGCCACGTAGACGGGGGCGTCGGCGTTCTGCTCGGTGAGCGAGGCGAGGACGGGGGCGATCACCGCGGCACCTTCTTCACCTTGGCGTCCGAGCCGGCCTCGTAGGGCTCGAAGTCCGGGACCGTCTCCATCCACTCGACGAGGCGGTCCTTGTCGTGGAGGAGGTCGGCGATGCGGGGCTCGGAGTACTCGTACTCGGGGCTCCAGAAGATCGCCTCGAACGGGCAGACCTCGACGCAGATGCCGCAGTACATGCAGAGCGAGTAGTCGATGTCGAAGCGGTCGAGCGCGGAGACGGTCCGCTCCTTGCCACCGGGGCGGCGGGGCGGGGCCTTCTCCTTGTGGCCCTCGATGTAGATGCACCAGTCGGGGCAGCTCCGCACGCAGAGCATGCAGACGGTGCAGTTCTCCTCCTTGAGGGCGATGACGCCGCGCGCCCGGGGGGCCGGCGCCTCCTTCTCGTGGGGGTACTGGACCGTGGCCGCGCCCTTGGCGGGCGAGGGTCGCTGCTTGAAGCGGCTGACGCCCTCACCCGGCCACATGGTCTGGGTGAGCTCGTTGAACGTCACCGCCATGCCCTTGAGCAGGCCGGTGCCCTTGGTGGGGCGGGAGCCCTTCGGTTTCGGCGCCATCAGAACGCAACCTTCAGGATCGTGGTGGCCAGGATGTTGAACAGCGAGGCCGGGATGAGGATGGTCCAGGCGAAGCGCTGGAGCTGGTCCTCACGGAGTCGGGGGAACGTGAAGCGGATGAAGAAGATCAGGCCGCCGAGCAGGCACATCTTCACGAGCAGGATGATCGGCCCGAGGAGGTTGAACAGGTTGCTGTCCAGGTCGGCCCACGCCTCGGGGACGGCCCAGCCGCCGAGGAAGAGCGTGGCGCCGATGGCGGCGAAGGAGCCGGCGGCGGCGAACTCGCCGATGAAGAAGAGCAGGAACCGCATGCCCGTGTACTCGGTCATGTAGCCGGTGACCAGCTCGGCCTCGGCGACGGGCATGTCGAAGGGGGTCTGGGCCAGCTCGGCCTGCACGGCGATCATGAAGATGAGGAAGCCGAGGCCCTGGGTGAGCACGTAGGGGTTGCCGAGCAGGTCGAACCCGAAGATCGAGCCCGTGGCCTGGGCGGCCACGATGCCCTGCATGTTCATGGTGCCGGCCTGGATGATGACGCCGACCACCGCGAGGATGAGGGGCAGCTCGTAGGCCACGAGCTGGCCGCCGGCGCGGAGGCCGCCGATGAGCGAGTACTTGTTGGCCGAGGCCCAGCCGGCGAAGATCACGCCGAGCGTGGAGATGGACGCGATGGCCACCGCGTAGAAGATGCCGGCGGTGAAGCCGCCGCCCACGAAGGTGAGGTCGGGGCCGAAGGGCACGGCCAGGTAGACGAGCAGCACCGTGGTGACCACGAGGTACGGCGCGATCTTGAAGAGCACCCGGTCGGCGCGGGCCGGGGTCACGTCTTCCTTCTGGAGCCACTTGCCGACCTCGGCGAGGAGCTGGAGGGAGCCGAACGGGCCGGCCTCCATCGGTCCGAGGCGGCTCTGCATGAACGAGACCATCTTGAACAGGAAGAGGTAGACGAAGGTGCCGGCCGGGAGCAGGACCGCGGCGAGGATGCCGAGGGTCCGCAGGATGCTCACCTGCCAGTAGGCGAGCTCCAGGGCCATCACGTTGCTCACGGCGCTCACCGGTCGATGTCTCCGAGGATGAAGTAGAGGCTGGCGAGGATCGTGATGACGTCGGGGACGTAGACGCCCCGGCAGACCCACGGCACCACCGAGATGTTGTTGAAGCTGGGGGTGCGGATCTTGGTCCGGAACGGGCCCAGGCCGCCCTTGGAGACGACGTAGTAGCCCATCTCGCCGAGCGGGTTCTCGGTGGCGACCCACGCCTCGCCCTCGGGCACCTTGATGATGCGGGGCACCTTGGCCATGACCGGCCCCGACGGCAGGCCGTCGAGGAGCTGGTCGACGATCTTGGTGGACTCGCGGATCTCCTGGAGGCGCACCCAGAAGCGGGCGAAGCTGTCGCCGTCGGGGTGGGTCCAGACCTGCCAGTCGGCCTGGTCCCAGGCGAGGCCGACGGGCTGGTCGCGGCGCAGGTCCCAGTCCACGCCGCTGGCGCGCAGGTTGGCGCCGGTGAGGCCGTACTGGAGGGCGATGTCGGCGGGGATGACGCCGACGCCGCGGGTGCGGGCCTCGAAGATCTCGTTGCCGGTGACGAGCTGGTCCATCTCGTCGCAGTAGTCCCGGATGCGGGCCATGGCCGCCTTGGTGTCGGCGATCCAGCCCTTGGGGAGGTCGTCCTTCAGGCCGCCGATGCGGTCGAAGTTGGGGTGGAACCGGCCGCCGGTGACCGCCTCGATCTGGTTGAGGACGAACTCGCGGTCCCGGAAGGCGTAGAAGGCGGCGGTGAGGGCGCCGATGTGCAGCGACATGTCGCCGGCGAACAGCGAGATGTTGGCGATGCGGGACATCTCGAAGAGGACGGTGCGGATCCACTGGGCCCGCGGCGGCGCCTCGATCTCCATCAGCTTCTCGGCGGCGAGGATGAAGGGGACCTCGTTGGCGAAGCTGCCGAGCCAGTCGATGCGGTTGACGAGGGTGGTCACCTGCGGGTAGTTCCGCACCTCGGTGAGCTTCTCGTAGCCCCGGTGCATGTAGCCCATGACGGGCTCGGCGGCCACGACCTGCTCGCCGTCGAGCTTGACGACGACGCGGAGGGTGCCGTGGGTGGCGGGGTGCTGCGGACCCAGGTTGAGGGTCATGCCGTCCTGGGTCTCGAACTCCAGGTTGACCCGGCCGTCGGCGGCCTGGGCGTTGGCGTACGCCAGCATCTGGCGGTCGCTGATGGCGGTCACTCGCTCGCCTCCTCGTCTGCGCCGCCGGCCTCGGCGGGCATCGGCTCCACGTCCACGATGCCGGGCCACGCCTTCACGTGGCGAGCCAGCAGCGGGAAGTCCTTGCGGAGCGGGTGGCCCTCGAACTCGCCGGGGAGGTAGAGCGGGGCGAGGTGGCCGTGGCCGATCGCGGTGATGCCGAACATCTCCCGCAGCTCACGCTCGTGCCAGTCGACGCCGGCGTAGACCGACAGCCAGGTGTCGAGGGTGAGGTCGTCGTCGGGGATGTCGGTCTTGAGGGTGACCCCCAGCTTGGCGCTGTGGGAGGTGGCCCGGGCGAACACCTGGAAGCGGGTGTCGCCGCCGGCGTAGCCGGTCACGATCTCGGTGTCGGGCTCGGGCGGCGCGTCGGTGGGGCTGTCCTCGCCGAGCCCGTAGGGGCTGGGCAGCCAGTCGATGGCGGAGAGGAAGCCGAACGCCTTGCAGCGGGCCCGGTCGCGCAACACGAAGCCGGCCTGGCGCCAGGCGGCGCGCTCGACCCGGATCCAGAGGTCGTCGCCGGGGCGGATGTGGTGGTCCAGGACGGCGTCGCCCAGCTCCTCGCGGAACAGCGCGACGACGGCCTCGCGGGCCTCGTCGACCTCGGGGGTCTCGACGGCCTCGGTGGCCTCGGCGTCGGTGTCAGCGGACGACAAGGGGCTCACCCTTCCAACGCTCGGCCATGTCTTCCTTGCCGATCATCTCCTGGAGCAGCACGATGCCCTCCAGGAGCGCCTCGGGCCGCGGCGGGCAGCCGGGTACGTAGACGTCGACGGGCACGACCTGGTCGACGCCCTTGGTGACCGAGTAGCTGTCCCAGTAGGGGCCGCCGCAGTTGGCGCAGGAGCCCATGGAGATGACGTACTTCGGGTCGGGGATCTGGTCGTAGAGGCGGCGGATCGCCGGGACCATCTTGTCGGTGACCGTGCCGGAGAAGCAGACCAGGTCGGCCTGGCGGGGGCTGGCGGGCAGCGGGATGACGCCGAGGCGCATCACGTCGTAGCGGGGCGCGCCGAGGGCGGCGCCCATCTCGATGGCGCAACAGGCAAGGCCCCACTGGAAGATCCAGATGGAGTACTTGCGGGAGGTGTTGAGGAGTGAGGTGAGCGGCTTGGGGAGCTTGCCGCTTTCGACCAGGCCCATCAGGAGGCCTCGAGACGAGGGTTCCGGCTCGTCAGATCCACTTCAGAACCTTCTTTCGCCAGGCGTAGAGGATGCCGAGGGAGAGGATGACGATGAAGATCGTCATCTCGACGACGCCGAACCAGCCGTAGGTCTCCAGGCGGGTCGCCCACGGGAAGATGAACACCACCTCGACGTCGAACATCACGAAGAGCAGCGCGAAGACGTAGTAGCGGATCGGAGATTCCGCCCAACCATCGCCGACGGGGTCGACGCCGCTCTCGTAGCTGAGGTACTTGTCCTGCTGCGGCCGCACGGGGCGGACCAGCTTGCCGAGCGCGAGGACCCCGGCCAGCAGGCCGCAGGCCACCGCGACGAAGATGGCGACGGTGAGGTAGTCACGCAGGAACTCGGACACGGCTTCGCACACTAGTGAGACGGCTCACGAGGGGTCCAAAGAGGCGGACCCCCGCCGAGCCGCCCCGGCCCGGCGGCGGCCGGCGCCGCCCGCGGCGACCCGATCGTGATCGCCGGTGCCCGCTCCCCGCCGGCCACCGGCGGGCCACCGGCGCTCCGGTAGGGTGTCGCCCGATGGCCACGCCCCCCGACGCCGGCTCCCCCGGGCCGGAGTAGCGCCCTGTCCGGCGACCCCGGTCCGGAGCGGGCGCGCTGGCGGGTCGAGGCGCGGGCGTTCGCCGAGCTGTTCGCGCTGCACGGCCTCGCGCTCGCCCAGCCGATCCTCGACGTCTTCGGCCGCGCGCCCGACCAGTTCATCTTCCGGGGCGCGGACCGCGGCGACATCATCGCCTTCGCCCTCCTCGTCACCTTCGCGGTGCCGGTGGCGTGCTGGGCGGTCGAGGCCGCGGTGGGCCTGGTGGACGCCCGGGCCCGGGCCGTGGCCCACCGGGCGTTCCTGTTCGCCTTCGCCGCCATCCTGCTGGCGATCGTGGCCGACGGGTTCCTGCCCCGGAAGGCGGCGCTCCTGCTCGGCGCCCTCGGCGCGGGGCTGGCCGTGCTCGCCTACGTGCGCACCCGCGGGCCGGCCATCTGGCTGGCGTTCGCGTCGCCGGCGCCGATCGCGTTCGTCGCCCTCTTCCTCCTCGGCTCGCAGGTGGCGCCGCTGCTGCGGGCACCGGCGGGCGCGCTCGGCGCGACCGTGGGCCGGCGCACCCCCACGATCGTGGTGGTCTTCGACGAGCTGCCGCTCGCGTCGCTGCTCGACGCCGGCGGGGGCATCGACGCCGACCTGTTCCCCAACTTCGCCCGCCTGGCCGGCACCTCGACCTGGTTCCGCCAGACCACCGCCGCCAGCAACTACACGTGGCTGGCGGTGCCCGCCATCCTCACCGGCGAGGACCCCGAGGGCCGGTCGGTGGCCACCTCGACCGACCACCCCGAGAACCTGTTCACGCTCGTCGGCGGCGCCATGCCGATCACCTCGTCGGAGGCCGTGACCCGGCTGTGCCCCGCCGCCATCTGCGAGCGGCTCGACGCCCACACCGGCGGGCTCGGCGCGCTCCTGGGCGACGCCCGCTCGGTGATCGCCCAGCGGCTGGACCCCGCCGCGCGCCGCGCCGACCCGATGGCCGGCCAGGTGGAGGACGACCTCGGCGAGCCGGTGGAGGCCGAGGGCGGCGACGAGCTGGACGCCCCGCCGATGAACAACGCCCGCTTCGAGCGGTTCCTCGACCGGCTCGACGACGGCGCGGGCGGGTTGCGCTTCCTCCACCTCCTGCTCCCCCACGGCCCCTACCGCTTCCTGCCCGACGGCACGACCTACGACCCGCCCGACCCCGAGCCGGGCCGCTTCCTCGACGGCTGGGGCGACGAGCAGCGCTACGTCGACCTGTCCCGCCAGCGCCACCTGCTCCAGCTCCGCTACGCCGACGGCCTCCTGGGCGACCTGCTCGACCGCCTGGAGGCGAACGGCGAGCTGGACCGCAGCAACCTGGTGGTGGTGGCCGACCACGGCATCGCGTTCGACCCGGGCGCGCCGAGCCGCATCCTCGACACCCGGGAGGTGGCCGACGGCCGCAACGACGCGACGGTCGCCCAGCTCGCGTGGGTGCCGTTCTTCGTCAAGCGCGCCGGCCAGCAGGAGGGCGAGGTGTCCGACGACCCGGTCCGCACCGTGGACGTGACCCCCACCGTGGCCGACCTCCTCGACGTGGACCTGCCGTGGGACGCCGACGGCCGCTCCGCCTACGAGGGCGGCTCGGGCCGGCCCGACGAGGTGTCGATGGTGCTCGCGGACGTCGACGGCGCCCGTGCCGGCCCGACCCGGACGCTCGACCGATCGACCGGCTGGCAGCTCGTGCTGGACCGGGCGGGCGCCACGTTCGCGCCGCCCGTCGAGGGCGTGCGCGGCGCGGACCGCATCGTGGCCCGCGGGCCGCGGCCGGACCTGTGGGGCGAACCGCTCCCCGCCGGGTCCTTCCCCGTGGTCGGCTGGGAGCCGGTGGGCACCGACCCCCGTGACGAGACGATCACGGCCCGCCACGTGCCCGCGGTCCTGCGGGTCCGCGTCCAGGGCGTAGCGGTCGGCCAGGCGGTCGCGGTCACCGTGGGCGGCACCGTGTGGGCGACCACGCGCACCTACGCCGACGGGCAGGATGTCGGGGCCGTCGTCGTCCTGCCCGCCCGGGCCTTCCGGGACGGCGCCGACGACGTCTCCGTCCGCCTCCTCGACCAGGCCCCATGACCGCAGCCGATCCGCCCGAACCCGACCCGCCCGCGACCCGAGCGCCCACGACGGGCGACCGCACCTTCCGGCGCTGGGCCACGGCCGTGGGCGTCGCCTCCACCGTCGTCTTCACGTGGATGGTCACCCTCGGCCGCTGGGACCTGTTCCAGGAGCGGGCGTTCTCCGGGATGCTCGACGTGCAGGCCCGGGCGCTCCTGGACGGCCACCTCTGGGTGCCCGACGGCAGCCTCGGCTTCGAGGGCTTCGTGGTGGACGGCCGGACCTACGCCTACTTCGGGGTGTTCCCCTCGATCCTGCGCATCCCGGTGTTCCTGGTGACGGACCGCCTCGACGGCCGCCTCACCGCGGCGTCCATGCTCCTCGCCTTCGTGCTCGCCCAGGTGGCCGTGACCCGGCTGGTGTCGGGCCTGCACCGCCTCGTCCGCCCCGGCGCCGCCTGGACCCGCGGCGGCCTCGTCGTGGCGGTGGCCCTCGTGGCCGCGGTCGGCCTCGGCTCCAACCTCCTCTACCTGGCGAGCGGCGCGTGGGTGTACCACGAGGCCACGCTGTGGGGCGTGGCCGCCGTGCTCGCGTCCTTCGCGGCGATCGTGGCCTGGGCCGCGGACCCCCGGGGCCGCCACCTCGTGGCCGCGGGCGCGTGGGGCCTCGTGGCGTGGACGTCGCGGGGCTCGGTGGGGCTCGGGCCCTCGGTGGCGCTCGGCCTGCTGGCGCTCGCCGTCCTGTTCCCCAGCCGCCTGACCCGCGCCCTCGGGCCGGTGCCGGCCGCGGTGTCGGGCGACCGGCGCCGGGCGGTGCCGCTGCTGGCGGCCGCGGCCGTCGGGGCCGTGGCGTTCGCGTCGGTGAACCTGGTGAAGTTCGGCTCGCCCACCGACCTGCCGATGGACAAGCAGCTCCAGTCGATCGACCCGGCGCCCAGCCGGGCCGCCGCGCTGGAGGCGTACGACGGCACGATCTTCTCGCCGAAGGTGGTGCCGTCGGTGGCCGTGCAGATGCTGCGCCCCGACCTGGTGCGGCCGAGCGCGGTGTGGCCCTTCGTCGACCTCACCCGCCGGCAGCCGCCCCGCCTGGCCGCGCCGGTCTTCGACACGGTCGAGCCCTCGGCCGGCCTCACCGTCACCCACCCGCTGGCGCTGGCGCTGGGCGTGGCGGGCGTCGCCGCGCTGGCCGGGCGCCGCCGCCGGGTGCCGGCGCTGGCGATCGGCCGGCCGCTCGTGCTCGGCTCCCTGCTCGGCACGCTGCCGGTGCTCACGATCGCGTTCATCTCCCAGCGCTACGTGACCGACCTCCTGCCGCCGGTGCTCGTGGCCGCGGCCGTCGGCGCTGCCGCGCTCGACCGGTGGCTGGCCGAGCGCGCCGAGCGGCCCGCACCCGAGCCGGCCGCCGCGCCGGCCGGCCACGCCGCCGGGCAGGACCGACCGACCGGCCGCGCCGCGGAGCCCGAACCCGCCGCGGAGCCGACCGGCCACGCCGAGGCGAGCACGGGCCGGCGGACCGGGGGCCGGGACCGGCCGGCGGCGCTGGTCTGCGCCGCCGCGCTCCTGCTGGGCGTGGCCGGCACCTACGTCACGCTGTCCACCACCTGGATCGTCCAGCGCCGCCTGATCGCCCCCGACGTCGAGGCCCGCCGCTCCTGGATCCGCGCCACCTCGGCGGTGGCGGAGGTGGTCGGCCGCCGCCCCTCCTTCGACCGGGCGGCCTCGATCCACGACGTGACCGCGTCGGCCGACGACCTGCTCGTGGTGGGCGACTGCGACGGCCTCTACTTCGGCCAGGGCGACGGCGTGTGGTCCCCGGTGGAGACCACCGCCGCGGTCGGCGTGCCCCGGCTGCGGGTCACGGGCCGCCCCGCGCCGGGCGGCGAGCCGGTCACGCTCCTGCGCGCCGGGGACCTGGAGGTGCGCCTCGTGGCCACCGCCCCCGCCGGGCCCGGCAGCACCGGCGGCGAGGTGCGGGTGGACCTGGTGCGGGCCGGGGCGGTCACCGAGGGTCGGCCGTTCGCCCCCGGCGCCGGGCCGATCGACCTGGAGGTCGACCTCGACGGCAACCTCCCGTCGACCCACGTCTCCCGCGACGGCGCGGACGTGGCCTTCGCCCCGCAGGCCCCGCCCACCGACCGGTTCACGCTCGCCGGGGGCGCCGAGGGCGTCGAGGGCGTCGAGGTCCGCCCGCTCCCCACCCCCACGCCCACCTGCCGGGCCCTCACCGGCACCTGAGCGCCCGCGGTCGGACGGGAACGGATCGGGGCCGCCCCGGTACGCTTGGGCCCCATGTCGAAGAAGATCGGGATCCTCGTCGTGGCCTACAACGCGGCCACGACCCTCGCCGAGGTCCTCGACCGCATCCCGACCGACTTCCGGCCGAGGATCCACGAGGTGCTCGTGGCCGACGACCACAGCCAGGACAGCACCTACCTGGTCGGCGTCGGCTACAAGGCGACCTCCGACCTGCCGCTCACGATCGTCAAGCACCCGCAGAACCTCGGCTACGGCGGCAACCAGAAGTGGGGCTACCGGTGGGCGATCGACCACGGGTGGGACGTGGTCGTGCTCCTCCACGGCGACGGCCAGTACGCGCCCGAGCTGCTGGACCGCATGGTCGAGCCGATCGAGCGGGGCGAGGCCGAGGCCGTCTTCGGCTCCCGGATCATGAACCGCGGCGAGGCCCGCCGGGGCGGGATGCCCGCCTACAAGTACGTCGGCAACCGCATCCTCACCACCATGCAGAACCGGGTGGTGGGCACCGACCTGTCCGAGTGGCACTCCGGCTACCGGGCCTACGACGTGCGGGCGCTCGCCAAGCTGCCGCTCGACCGCAACGCCGACGGCTTCGACTTCGACACCGAGATCATCATCCAGCTCCACGAGGCCCGGATGCGCATCGCCGAGGTGCCGATCCCCACCTACTACGGCGACGAGATCTGCTACGTGAACGGGCTCGGCTACGCGAAGGACGTCACCAGGGACGTGCTCCGCTACCGGGCGCACAAGATGGGCTTCGGCACCGGCGAGCTGGCGTTCGCGTCCACCGACTACGAGCTGAAGGACGACGCGGACAGCAGCCACGGCACCCTGGAGCGGTGGATGGGGCTGCGCTCGCCCGCCCGGGTGCTCGACCTCGGCTGCGCCGACGGGTCGCTCGCGGCGCGCCTCGTGGCCCAGGGCCACCACGTGGTCGGCGTGGACGTCCGCGAGTCGCCGGGGGTCCGCGACCGGGTGCACGAGTTCTACGAGGCCGACCTGGAGAAGGGCATCCCGGACGCGGCGGGCGACGGCTACGACGTGGTGATCGCCGCGGACGTGCTGGAGCACGTGCGCGACCCCGCCGCCACCCTGGCGCAGATCCGCGAGGTGCTGCGGCCCGGCGGCACGCTCCTGGCCAGCATCCCGAACTTCGGCCACTGGTACCCGCGGGCCCGCGTGGCGCTCGGCCTGTTCGACTACGACGCCCGCGGCATCCTCGACCGCGACCACGTCCGCTTCTTCACCCGCCGCAGCTTCGCCCGCCTCGTCCGCGACGCCGGCTGGACCGTGCGGCGGACCGAGACGGTCGGCATCCCCTTCGGGGTGGTCGAGCGGGGCGCGGGCGACGAGGCCCGCCCCGGCGCCCTGCGGCGCCTCGTGAGCCGGCTCGACCGGGCGTCCACGGCGCTGCGGCCCCAGCTCTTCGGCTACCAGTTCCTCTACGAGCTCGCCCCGGAGCCGGCGCGGCGGTGACCCGGCGGTGAAGGGGCTCATCCTGGCGGGCGGCAGGGGCACGCGGCTGCGGCCGATCACCCACACCAGCTCCAAGCAGCTCGTGCCGATCGCGAACAAGCCGATCCTGCACTACGCGATCGAGCACATGACCCAGGTCGGCATCACCGACATCGGCATGGTCATCGGCGAGACGGGCGAGGAGGTGCGGGCGTCGGTGGGCGACGGCAGCCGGTGGGGCGCGTCGATCACCTACCTGCCCCAGCCCGACCCGCTGGGCCTCGCCCACTGCGTGCAGATCGCGGGGCCGTTCCTGGGCGACGAGCCGTTCGTCATGTACCTGGGCGACAACATGCTCCAGCACGGCCTCGGGCCGCTGGTCGAGCGCTTCCGGGCCGACCCGTCCCCCGCGGCCCGCATCCTGCTGTGCCCGGTGGCCGACCCGCACCGCTTCGGCGTGGCCGAGGTGGCGGACGGCCGGGTGGTGCGCCTGGTGGAGAAGCCGACCGAGCCGGTGTCGGACCTGGCGATGGTGGGCGCCTACCTGTTCACCGGGGCGATCCACGAGGCCGTCCGGGCCATCCGGCCCTCGGCGCGCGGGGAGCTGGAGATCGTGGACGCCATCCAGTGGCTGCTCGACGGCGGCCACGCCGTGGGCCACGACCTGGTGGACGGCTGGTGGCTCGACACCGGCAAGAAGGACTCGCTGCTGGAGGCCAACCGCCGGGTGCTGGAGGACCTGCCGGTGCGCATCGACGGCACCGTGGACGACCGCTCCGACCTCGACGGCCGCGTGGTGGTGGAGGCGGGGGCGGTGGTCCGCGGCTCCACCGTGCGGGGCCCCGCGATCATCGGCCGCGGCGCGGTGATCGTGGACAGCTACGTCGGCCCGTTCTCCTCCATCGGCGACGAGGTGACCATCACCGGCAGCGAGATCGAGAACTCGGTGCTGCTGGAGCGGGTCCGCATCGACGGCGTGCCCCGCCTCATCGACAGCCTCGTCGGCCGAGACTCCGAGATCACCCGCTCCAACCGCCCGCCCCGCGCCACCCGGCTCCTGCTCGGAGACCACTGCGCGGTCGACCTCCAGTAGGGACCCATGCCCCGGATCACCGAGAGCCCCGCCATCGCCGGCGTCCGCCACGTCGTCCCCGACGTGCACGGCGACGAGCGGGGCGCCTTCGTCGAGACCTACCGCCGGGCCTGGTTCCCCGACGGCCGCGAGATGGTCCAGGGCAACCGCGCCGAGCGCCGGGCCGGCTCGATCGTGGGCCTGCACTACCACCTGCACCAGGCCGACTACTGGTACGTGATCCGCGGTCACGCCCGGGTGGTGCTGCACGACCTGCGGGCCGGCGGCCCCACCGACGGCGCCACCGAGGTGCTGGACCTGGGCGAGGTCGACGGCGGGCCGAACAACCACCTCGGCGTCTACATCCCGCCGGGGGTGGCGCACGGCTTCGCGTCGCTCACCGACCTCACCCTCACCTACCTGGTCGACGGCTACCACAACCCGGCCGACGAGCTGGGCGTGGCCTGGGACGACCCGGCCGTGGGCGCCGACTGGGGCCTGGCGGACCCGGTGCTGTCCGAGCGCGACCGCGCCAACCCCCGCCGCGCGGACCTCCCGGCGGACCGCCGCCCGCACCACGGGCTGCGCGCCTGACCGTGGCCCGCATCCTCGTGACCGGCGGCGCCGGCTTCATCGGCTCCGCCTTCGTCCGCCACCTCCTCGCCACGAGCGACGACGAGGTCACCGTCTTCGACGCGCTCACCTACGCCGGCCGCCTGGAGAACCTGGCCGGGGTGCTGGAGGACCCGCGGGTGCGGTTCGTGCGGGGCGACGTGGCCGACCGCGACGCGGTCCGCGCCGCGATCGCCGGCCACGACCTGGTGGCCCACCTGGCGGCCGAGAGCCACGTGGACCGGTCCCTGCTCGACCCCGACGTGTTCGTGCGCACCAACTGCGTGGGCACCAACGTGCTCTGCGACGAGGCGGCCCGCGCCGGGGTGGCCCGGTTCCTCCACGTGTCCACCGACGAGGTGTACGGCTCGATCCCCGAGGGCGCCGCCGACGAGGACGCCCCGCTCGCGCCGTCGTCGCCGTACTCGGCCAGCAAGGCGGGCAGCGACCTGCTCGCCCTCGCCCACCACCGCTCGCACGGCCTCGGCGTGGTCGTGTCCCGCTCCTCCAACCAGTTCGGCCCCCGCCAGTTCCCCGAGAAGCTCATCCCCCTGTTCGTCACCACGCTGCTGCGGGGCGGCGACGTGCCGCTCTACGGCGACGGCCGCAACGTCCGCGACTGGCTGTTCGTGGAGGACAACTGCGCCGCCCTCGACCGCATCCTGCGCCGGGGCGAGGTCGGCACCGTCTACAACGTGGCCGGCGGCAACGAGCGCACGAACCTGGAGGTGGTCGACGCGCTGCTGGCCTGCCTCGGCCTCGACCGGTCCCGGGTCCGCCACGTGACCGACCGGCCCGGCCACGACCGCCGCTACGCGATCACCGCCGCACGGGCCGCCGCCCTCGGCATCGGCGCCGGCCGGGCGTTCGAGCCGGCGTTGGAGGAGACCGTCCGCTGGTACGTGGACAACGAGGCGTGGTGGCGCCCGCTGCTCGGCCACGTCCGCAACCGGTGACGCCGTGACCCGCCTGCTCGTGACCGGCGCGACCGGCCAGGTGGGCACCGAGCTGGTGGCGCTCGCCGCGGCCGCCGGCCACGACGTGGTGGGCGCGGCCCACGGGTCGGGCCCCGACGACCTCGACCTCGCGGATCCCGCCGCCACCGCCGACCTGGTCCGCCGGGTGGCGCCCGAGGTGGTGGTGCACGCGGCGGCGTGGACGAACGTCGACGGCTGCGAGCTGGACCCGGCCCGCGCCGAGGCGGTGAACGGGGCCGGCACCGCCGCGGTGGCGGCCGGCGCCCGCGCCGTGGGGGCCCGGGTCCTCTACCTCTCCACCGACTACGTGTTCGGGGGGACCGCCGACGCCTACGACGAGGCCGCCGAAGCGGCGCCGCTGTCGGCCTACGGCCGCTCCAAGCTCGCCGGGGAGCGGGCGCTCGGGCCGGGTGACGCGGTGGTCCGCACGTCCTGGGTCTGCGGCCGCCACGGCGCCAACGTGGTGCGCAGCGTGCTCCGCCTCGCCGCCGAGGGCACGCCGCTGCGGTTCGTGGACGACCAGGTGGGCCGGCCGACCTTCGTGGAGAGCCTGGCCCCGGCGCTCCTGCACCTGGCGACCCGCCCGTCGGCCACCGGGGTCTTCCACGCCACCAACGCCACGACGCTGAGCTGGTACGGCTTCGTCCGGGCGATCCTCGCCGCCGCCGGCCACGACCCGGACCTGGTCCGGCCGATCCGCACCGCAGAGCTCCGGCCGCCCCGGCCCGCGCCGCGCCCGGCCCGCTCGGTGCTCGTCGGGGACCGGCTCGCCGCGACCGGCCACCCCCCGCTCCCCCCGGTGGAGGGTCCGCTCGCCCGCCTCGTCGCCGACCTCCGCCGGCAACACCCCGACACCTGACCGAACGTGGCACGGAAACGCCGCATCGGTGCCACGTTTCCGTGCCACGTTCGGCGCGAGCACCCCGGGGAGGGGGCGGTCGGTCAGCGGCCGAGGGCCTCGTCGAGCAGCGGCTCCAGGTCCCGCCAGAGGTCCTGGCTCGCGCCCTCGGTGAGGTGGGCGCCGTCGGGGCGCAGGTCGAAGTCCACGACGGTGCGGTCCGCGCCGCCGCACACCCGGTCCCGGTAGTCGACCACGGTGATCCCGTCGTCGTCGGCCAGCACCCGCCGCAGCTCCCGGTTCACGATGTCGAGGCGCTCGGGGTCCTGCTCCTCGCCGTCGCCGCCCACCTCGGCCCAGCGGTAGCAGGGCACGTCGAGCCAGAAGACCGGCGCGTCGGTGTGGGCGCGGATGGTGGCGACCGCCCGGCGGACGGCCGCGTCGTACGCGCGCTGCCAGGCGGGCGAGCCGACCGGCAGCCGCTCGCCGTCCACCACCGGGTCGAAGAGCTGGCGGAGGCCGAGGGTCACGAGCACGGCCTCGGGCCGGTGCTCGTCCAGGCCGGCGGCCCAGTCCTGCGGCCACTCGCCGCACTTGGGGTCGGCGTCCTCGGTGACGTCGCCGGCCTGGATGCGGTCACCGATGATGTCGCAGTGGGCGCGGAACACGCCGTTGACCCGGTAGCCGAGGTCGTCGGGGGCGCTGCCCGAGACCAGCCAGGCGAGCGAGTCGCCGAGCACGAGGACGCTCGGTCCCTCCACGGCGCCCGAGGCCCGCTCACCCGAGCCGCCGGTCGGCGGGCGCTGGTCCACGGTGCCCGCCGTGACGGCGGCGAGGATGCCGAGGCAGGCGACGAACGCGCCGCCGAGCACGAGCCCCTGGCGCTTCAGCTCCCAGCGGCGGCTGTGGATGGGCCGCTCGATCGCCCAGTAGGTGGCCTCGGCCGCCAGCACGGCGAGCACCACCCGGACCGTGTCGAGCGGCGCGCCGCTCCAACCCGTCCGCTGCTCGTCCAGGAACACGATGATCGGCCAGTGCCACAGGTAGAAGCAGTACGAGATGGCGCCCATGTGGCGGCTGAGCGGGTTGCCGAAGATCCACGCGAGCGGGCCGCGCTCGGCCCGGGCGCAGCCGAAGACGAACACGGCGGAGACCACCGCGATCAGGAGGAAGCCGCCCCGGGTGTAGACGGCCCGGCTGGAGTCGCTGAACGCGAACATCATGACCACGAGGCCGACGAAGGCCGCGGTGCCCAGCCAGCCGGCCGTGCGGCGGGCGCGGGGGCCGTCCCAGCGCTCGTGCCACAGGATCAGGGCGAGGATCGAGCCGACGATGAGCCCCTGCCCCCGGGTGTCGGTGCCGTAGTAGGCGCGGGACAGGTCGACGTGGCCGCCCGCCAGGTGCGACATCCAGGCCATGGAGGCCACCGCGGCGACGCCGAGGACGGCCATCATCTTGCGCCGGTCGAAGCGGGTGAGCCGGGCGAGCAGCCAGAACAGCACCGGCCACAGCAGGTAGAACTGCTCCTCGATCGCCAGCGACCAGGCGTGGCGGAACGGTGACAGGTCCCCCGCCGCGAAGTACGACTGCGCCGACCAGATGAAGTGCCAGTTGGCGACGTAGAAGAGGGTAGCGAGCCCGTCGGCCCGCAGGTCGGGGAACTCGTTGCGGCCGATGATGGCCGCGGCCACCAGCACGCCGGCGATGGTCACGAGCAGCGCCGGGCCGAGGCGGCGGACGCGGCGCTTGTAGAACTGGCGGAGGTCGAGCCGGCCGCCCACCTCGTACTCGCGCACGAGCAGCGTGGTGATGAGGTAGCCGGACAGGACGAAGAAGAAGTCCATCGACACCCACGCGCCCGGCAGCTTCGTGATGCCGTCGAGGTGGTAGCCGAGGACCACGCACATCATCACGCCGCGGGTGCCGTCGAGGAGCGGCCGGTGCGTGATGGGTCGTGGTCGGGAGGGCGACTGCGAGGGTTCGGACATGGCCTTCCTGGGCGGGACACGGGTCCGGAGGTGCCGACCCGTCCGCCGAGTATGGCACCGGCGCCGCGCCCGGACGGTGCCCGGCCCCGGCCCGACCCCCGACCCGACCGCGCCCCGTTCGGGCCGGTTCGGGCGGGTCCGGTACCCTGACCCCCCATGATCGCCCACCTCGACGCCGGTCCGCTCCGGTGAGCGCACCGGACCCCGGCTCGTTCCGCGACCCCACCTCCCGGGTGTTCCTCGACGGCGACCGCGTCCTGCGCGGGCTCGACGCCCGGGCGCTCGCGGACGTCGAGGCGCTCCTCGCCAGCCCGTTCTGGGCGGCTGCGGCGGCCGAGGGCCGGGTGGTCGGCACCCGGCTCCTCGACCCGGGCAGCCACCCGCTCCAGGAGCGGTGGGCCGGCGTTGCGGAGCACGACCGCATCCCGCTCGTGTCCTACCCCTACGAGTGGTGCTTCGAGATGCTGCGCGACGCCGCGCTCGCCCACCTCGCCATCACCCGCGACGCGGTGGCGGCCGGCTTCTCCACCAAGGACGCGTCGGCCTTCAACCTCACCTTCGACGGCACCGTGCCCCGGTTCCTCGACGTTGGCTCCTTCGAGCGCCCCCCGAGGGACGAGGCGTGGCCGGGCTACGCCCAGTTCAGCGACCTGTTCCTCGCCCCCCTCGTCCTCCAGGCCGTGGGCGGCGTCGACTTCCAGCCGTGGCTGCGGGGCTCGGTGGGCGGCATCGACATCGGCGAGCTGTCCTCGCTCCTGCCCCGGCGCCGCCGGCTGCGCCGCGGCCTCGGCGTCCACGTGACGATGCAGGCCCGGGCCCGCCGCAAGGCGCTGGCCGCGGACGCCGCCGGCAGGCCCGGCGGCCGGGGCGGCTTCAGCCCCACCCTGGTCACGGCCCAGCTCGCCAACCTGGAGCGCACCGTGCGGCGGCTCCGCTGGCGGGCGCAGGGCTCGGTCTGGTCCGACTACGGCGACCGGTCCCACTACGTGGGCGACGACCTCGCCGCGAAGGAGGGCTTCGTCGCCGACGCGGTGCGCCTGCTGGAGCCCCCGACGGTGCTCGACCTCGGCGCCAACGACGGCCGGTTCTCGCTCCTCGCCGTGGAGGCGGGTGCCCGGCGCGCGGTGGCCACCGACTTCGACCACGTCGTCGTGGACCGCCTCTACCGCACGCTGCGCGAGCGGGGCGAGGAGCGGGTCCTCCCGCTCGTCATCGACCTCATGAACCCGCCGGCCGGCGCCGGCTGGCGGGGCCGGGAGCGCCGGCCGTTCCTGGAGCGGGCCCGCCCCGACCTCACCCTGTGCCTCGCGGTCGTCCACCACCTCGCCATCACCGACACGGTGCCCTTCGAGGAGATCGTGGCGATGTTCGCGGACCTCGGCGCCCCGCTCGTGGTCGAGTTCCCGCACCCCGACGATCCGATGGTCGAGCGGCTGCTCGCCCGCAAGCGGCCCGGCCTGTTCGACCACTACCGGCTCGACGCGTTCGAGGCCGCGCTGGGCGCCCGGTTCAGCGTCGAGCGGCGGCTGGAGCTGGGCACCCGGACGCTGCTGCTCGCCCGACCGGCATGAGCGACGGGCGGGCCCTCGACGGCGCTGCGCCCGCTCCGACCACGCACCGGCGCCGGCCCGTCAGCCGGTGGCTGCGCTGGTCCCCGGTCGCCGCGGTCGTGGTCGCGCTCCTGGCGGTGAGCTGGCAGCGCCGCTGGATGAGCGACGACGGGTTCATCAACCTGCGGGTGGTCCGCCAGCTCGGCGCCGGCAACGGCCCGGTGTTCAACGACGGCGAGCGGGTCGAGGTGGCTACCAGCCCGCTGTGGCTCTACCTGCTGGCCGCCGGCCGGCTCGTCACCCGCGCCCGCCACGAGTGGGTGGCGGTGCTCGGCGGCCTCGCCACCACCGCGGGCGCGGTCGTGGTGGCCGCGGCGGGGGCGACGCGCCTGCACCGCATCCGGGGGCCGCTGCTGCCGCTCGGCCTCGTCGTCTTCGTCGCCCCCTCGATCGTGTGGGACTACACGACCGGCGGGTTGGAGAACGGCCTGTCCTGGCTCTGGTGGGCGGCCACGTTCGCGCTCGTGGTGCGGGCGACCGTCGGCGAGGAGCGCACCGGGCCGCTCGCCGCCGCGTTCGTCACCGGCCTCGCCCCGCTGGTGCGACCGGACCTGGTGCTGCCCGGGGCGATCTTCGGCGCCTGGCTGGCGTGGCGGGTCCTGCGCGACCCGGTCGCCACGCCGGGCGAGCGACCCGCCGCCGAGCCCGGTGAGGAGCCGGGCCGCGGGCCGGGTGAGCAACCGGACGGGCGGGGTGAGCGGCCGGAGGACGGGTCGGTCGAGCAGCCGGCCACCGAGTCGGGCACCGGGTCGGCGGGGGTGCGGGTGCGCCGGGGCGTTCGGCTGGTGGTCGTCGCCGGTGCGCTGCCGGGCGCGTACCAGCTCTTCCGCATGGGCTACTACGGCCAGGTCCTCCCCAACACGGTGTACGCGAAGGAGGGCGGCCTGGCCTGGTGGGACCGCGGCCTGCGCTACGTGGGCGACCTGGTCGTCTCGTACTGGCTGTGGGTGCCGCTGCTCGCCTGCGGGGCCGTGCTGGTGGCGCTGGCGGCGTCGGGGCTCCGGCGGGTACCCGGGTGGCTGCCGGCCGTCGTGGTGTCGGTGGTGGCGGCGCTCGCCCACGCCGCGCTCGTCGCCCGGGCGGGCGGCGACTACATGTTCGGCCGGCTGCTGCTGCCGGCGCTGTTCGGCCTCGTCCTCCCCGTGGCGGTGGTGCCGGTGCCGGCCCGGGTCGGCCGCCGGGCGGTGCTCGCGGTCGGCGGCGGGGCCGTGGCGCTCGCGGCCGGGTGGGCGCTGGTGACCGCGGTCTGGGTCCGGCCCGTCGACCACCCGGCCTGGATCGGCGACGAGCGGGCCGGCGTGGTGGCCGAGACGGGCGTGGCGCACCCCGTGGGGGTGGAGGCCCACGTCGCCTACCTCGAAGGTCGGGGCGTGGACCTGGTCGGCTTCGACCGGGGCGAGCCCGCGCTCGCCTTGGGGCCCGACGGCCCCCGGCTCGGCCCGCTGGCGCCCGGCGAGCCGCACGTGGTGATCTTCGGGGCCATGGGCGCGGTGCCGTTCCGCCTCCCGGTGGAGGTGCGGGTGGCCGACGCGCTCGGCCTCGCGGATCCGGTGGTGGCCCACGTGCGGTTGGAGCACCGGGGCGAGGTGCCCGGCCACGAGAAGTACCTGCGGACGATCTGGTGGGCGGCGCGGGTCCTGCCCGACGACGTGGCCTTCCCGCCGTCCTACGACCAGCCCCTCATCCTCGTGGTCGACCCCCCGCCCCCGCGCTCGGCGGATCCCGCGGTGGTCGCCGAGCAGCGCCGCCGGATCGTGGCCGCGCTCGGCTGCGGTCGCCTGGCCGACCTCCGAGCCGCCTACACCCAGCCGCTCACCCCGGGCCGGTTCGTGCGCAACGTCGTCCGGGCCCCGCTGCTGCACGGGTTCCGCTTCTCCCGGGTGCCCGAGGTGGCCCAGCACGAGCTCTGCGGGCCCTGAGCCACGTGGCGGCGGCGCAGCCGGGCGCCGGGTGGCGTGGGCGTTGGTAGGGTCCCGTCACGTGGAGGACGAGCGGCGCGAGGGCACGGCCGCCGACGAGCGTGGCGCCGCGGGCTCCGATGAGCCCGCCGGCGACGCACCCGTCGGCTGGCGGCGCGAGGTCCGGGCCTTCGCCGAGCTGTTCGCGCTGAGCGGCCTGGCGCTGGCCCAGCCGATCTTCGACATCTTCGGGCGGGCGCCCGACCAGTTCATCTTCCGGGGCGCGGAGCGGGCCGACATCCTCGCCTTCACCGCGGTCGTCCTCGCCGCGGTGCCCGTCCTGCTGTGGCTCGTGGAGCTGCTCGTGGGCCTCACCTCGGCCGCCGGGCGCCGGTGGGTGCACCTGGCGGCGGTGGGCGTGCTGGCGGCGGCGGCCGCGGCCCAGGTGCTCGGCTCGCTGCTGTCGAGGCGGCCGGCGCTGGCGCTGGCGGTGCTGGTGGGCGTCGGCGTCGGCGTGCTGCACGTCCGCACCCGGGGCCTGCGGATCTGGCTGGCGTTCCTGTCGCCGTTCCCGGTCCTCTTCGCGGCGCTGTTCCTGCTGACCTCGCAGGTGGCGCCGCTGCTGGAGGGCCCGGTCGGCGCGCTCGGCGCGCGGGTCCGGCGCCCGGCCCCGGTGGTGGTCGTCGTCTTCGACGAGCTGCCGCTCACCGCGCTCCTGGACGCCGACGGCGCCATCGACGCGGAGCTCTTCCCGAACTTCGCCCGCCTGGCCGACACCGCCGACTGGTTCGACCAGGCCACGAGCGTGAGCAACTTCACCTGGCACGCGGTGCCGGCGATCGCCACCGGCGACCTGCCCCGGGACGGCACCACGCCCACCGCGGGCTCGCACCCGAAGAACCTGTTCACCCTGCTGGGCGGGGCCATGCCGGTCCACGCGTCGGAGACGGTCACCCGCCTCTGCCCCAGCTCCCTGTGCGAGCACGTGCAGCCGCCGTCGGGCGGCCTGGGCGGCCTCCTGCGCGATGCCCGCGACGTGCTCGTCCAGCGGCTGTCGCCGGACCCGTCCGAGCGCGACCCGGTGGCCGGCCTGGTCGAGGACGACGCCGATCTCGGCACCGACGCCGTGGCCGGCCCCGATCGCAGCGCGGGGGCCGCCGGCGCCCGCTTCGAGCGGTTCCTCGACACCTTCGACGGCGACGAGCCGGCGCTGCACTACGCCCACCTGCTCCTCCCCCACATCCCCTACCGGTTCCTGCCCGGCGGCTACGTGTACGACGGCCCGGACCCCGACCTCGGCCGCGACGAGGACGTCTGGACCGACCAGGCGCCCATCGTGCGGCTCGGCAAGCAGCGGGCGCTGCTCCAGCTCGCCTACGCCGACGGGCTCCTCGGCCGCCTCCTCGACCGGCTGGAGGAGGCCGGCACCTTCGACGAGGCCGTGGTGGTGGTGACCGCCGACCACGGGGTGTCCTTCGAGCCCGGCAAGGCGATCCGCGGGCTGTCGCCGACCGTGGCGCCCGACGAGGTGGTGTCGTCGGACCTGGCGTGGGTGCCGCTGCTCGTGAAGCGGCCCGGCCAGGCGAGCGGCGAGCGGCGCCACGACCTGGTGCGCACCGTGGACGTGCTGCCCACCATCGCGGACCTGCTCGACGTGGCGATCCCCTGGGACACCGACGGCCGCTCGGCCTACGACGGCGGCTCGGGCGACCCCGACCAGGTGTCCTACGTGTCGCTGGAGCCCTCCGACCGCGCCTACGACCCGAGCGAGCCGATCGTGGTCGACCGCGACGAGAGCCACGCGCTCGTCCTGGCCCACGCAACCGGCCGCTTCGCGCCCCGCACCGACGGCGTCGGCGGCCCGGACCGCCTCTACCGGGTCGGCCCCGCGCCCGAGCTCTACCGGCGCCGCGTCGAGGACCTCGGGTCCCGGCTGCGCCCGGTCGACGCCGAGATCGCCGGCGGCGCGGCGGTGGAGGTCCCGACCGGTGGGCACCTCCCGGCGCTGGTGCGGGCCGACGTGGACGACCTGGCGCCCGGCACCGCGGTGGCCGTGGCGGTCGACGGCGTCGTGTGGGCGACCACCGAGGTGGTGGACCTGGGCGACGGCCCCGAGCTGGCCGCCATCCTGTCACCCGAGGCGCTCCCCCCCGGCGGCCACGAGCTGGCCGTCTTCGCCCTCGCCTGAGCGCCGGGCCGCCAGCCGGTCGGCGGCGACGCGCCAGGCGGCGCCCAGCGGGAGGCCGACGAGCAGCGGGTCGAGCACCGCCCGGAAGCGGCCGTTCTCGCCGTACTCCAGGAGCGCGCCCCCGACCACCACCATGAGCGCGGTGAGCCCGAGGACGCACCAGAGCAGCTCCACGCCCTCCCGCTCGCCGTCCCGCCCGTCGGCGAGGCGGGCCCCGACCTCGGCGGTCGTCCCGTCCTCGGCCTCCGGCTCGTCGCCCGAGCCCGAGCGCCGGCCCCGGAGGCGACGGCGGAGCGAGCCGGCGAGGCGCAGCGCCCCGAGGCCGCCCCGGCCCACCACCACCACGTAGAGGGCGGCGAGGGTGAGCGAGATGCGCCCGGGCACCTCCGGCACGGCGAGCAGCGGCAGGTTCCAGTCCCGCTGGTTCGACACGGCGTCGATCGGCAGCAGCCAGCGGTCCCCGAACCGGTCCATCCAGGTGGGGCGAGCCACGTCGCCGCCCGCGAAGCCCGACTCCACGTCGTCGAAGCCGAGCGCGGCGGTCGCGAAGGACCAGCGGATCGGCTCCCACCGGGTCACGAGGTAGCGGCCCGGGTAGCGCTCGATGAGCGCCCGGGCGTCGCGCTCGGCCTGGCGGTAGACGGGCAGGAAGCACTCGTTGTTGAAGTTGGCGCCGCCGTGCTCGGGCTCCACCAGGTCGCTCAGCGAGGCGTGGCGGTCGCCCGGCACGCAGCCGCCGGTCCAGGCCCGGTACTGGTCGAGCTGGCCCCACGGGTACTCCAGCGCCAGGCGGGACACGTTGCCGTCCGCCACCGCCCGCTCCACCTGGTCGTGGGTCATGGTGGCGGTGACACCGCGGGTCATGTTGAAGCCGAGCCAGCTCGACGTCGTCGCCTGGCCGAACAGCACCTGGTTCTTCAGCATCCAGCCGCCGACGAGCACGATCGGCAGCGCGAACGCCACGAGCAGGGTGCGGCGCGAGGGCGGCCGGACCAGGGCGACGAGGCCGAGCACGGCCAGCACCCACACCGGGTGGAAGAGGCTGCGGGTGAGCGCCAGCGCGGTGAGGAGGGCGGAGAAGGCGAGCCAGCGGCGGGCGCTCGGGTGGCTCGGCAGGGTGACGCCGACGCGCAGGGCGGCCAGCAGGAGGAGCGCGATCGGCACCTCGTAGCTGGCGATGGGCATGGTGGCCAGCAGGTTCGGGTTGGCGAGCGCGAGGGCGGCGATGGCCCCGGCGGCCGGGCCGGGCACCCGCAGGCGCACGAGCAGGTCGGCGAGCAGCAGGCCGCAGCCGGCGAGCGCGAGCAGCCAGAGCACCCACAGCGTCCCGATCTTCGGGAACGGCGACCAGCGCAGGACGACGCCGATGAACAGGTTGTAGAGCGGGGGTTGGACGTGGCGGTAGAAGCTGCTGGTGAACGGGTTGTCGACCAGGTTGGGGATCGAGTCGATCTGCCAGTTGATGGCCACGTCGCGCCGGGTGATCGTGGCGCCGGAGATCTGGAGCGCGGCGGTGACCGCGGCCCAGCCGGCGAGCGCCACGAGCGCGGCGACGCCCCGCTCCCGGCGGCCGGGCCGGCCGCGGCCGGGGGGATCGTGGGGGTCGCGGGTGGCCGGGGGCGCCACGGCACCTCCGGTCACGGCCGCGTCGGTCACGGGACCGGTGCGTCGGGCGGCGGCACCACCACGGCCGGCGAGGTGTCGGCGGCGGTGCGGGCGGCGCTGAGGAGCGGCTGCGGGTAGAAGCCGAGGCCGAGCGTGGCGAGCGCCGAGACCACGATGGCGAGGCGGGCCCCGAACGGGATGTCGTAGGCGACCCGGCCCGCCCCCTCCTCGGGCTCCTCGCCGTACATGGCGAGCACGATCCGCAGGTAGACGTAGGCGGAGATGACCGACGAGAGCATGCCGACGAGGCCCAGCCAGAACGAGCGGGCGTCGACCGCGGCGCCGATCACGCCGAACTTGGCCACGAAGCCGGCGGTGAGCGGCACGCCGGCCTGCGCGAGCAGGAAGACGAGGAAGGAGAAGGCGAGGAACGGCGAGCGGCGGGCGAGGCCGCGGTACTCGGCCAGGTCGTGGGCGTTGTCGCCGGTGCGGCCGACGATGGTGGCGATGCCGAAGCTGCCGGCGACGGTGAAGGTGTAGGTGGCCAGGTAGAACAGCACCGCCGCGGTGCCCTTCACGGTGCCGGCCTGGATGCCCATGAGCATGAAGCCGGCGTGGCTGATGGACGAGTACGCCAGCATCCGCTTGACGTTGCGCTGGCTGACCGCCAGCACGGCGCCGACCACCATCGTGAGGAGGGCGACGATGTAGAGGAGCGGCTTCCAGTCGTCCGCGAAGTTGCCGAAGCCGAGGACGAAGATGCGCACGAAGGCCACGAAGCCGGCGGCCTTGACCGCGGAGGCCATGTAGGCGACGACCGGGCTGGGCGAGCCCTCGTAGACGTCGGGCGCCCAGGCGTGGAACGGCGCGGCGGACACCTTGAAGCCGAGGCCCACGAGGATGAGCGCGAAGCCCGACAGCAGGGTCACGTCGTTGGTGAGCGCGGTGGTGGCGAAGAACCGGTGGATGTCGTCCAGGCCGGTGGAGCCGGTGGCGCCGTAGACCTGGGCGATGCCGTAGAGCAGGAAGGCGGAGGAGAAGGCGCCGAGCACGAAGTACTTGAGGGCCGCCTCGCCCGAGCGGATGCGGCGGATGTGGATGCCGGCCAGCACGTAGGTGGCGATCGAGAGGATCTCCAGGCCGAGGAACAGCACGAGCAGGTCGTTGGCGGCGGCCATGATGAGGCCGCCGGCCGCGGAGAGCAGCAGGAGCACGTAGGGCTCGGGGCCGCTGAGGTGCTCCCGCTCCAGGTAGCCGCGGGCGAGCAGCGCGGTGATGACGACGCCGGTGACGATCACCACGAACGCGAACACGGCGACGGTGTCGAGGCGGACGGCCTCGCCCACGGCGCTGGACGGCCCGTCGTCGCGGAGGCGGAACCACAGGAAGGCCGACGAGACGATGGACGCGGCGCCGGTGAGGATCGTGAACCGGCTGTACCAGGCGGTGCCGGCCCGCTTGGGCACGAGCGCGGCCGCCACGAGCAGCAGGACGGCGCCGCCGATCAGGATGAGCAGGGGCAGGAGGAGCGAGTACTCGACCTGCGGGGTGTCGAGCCGTTGGACCTCGGCGAGCATCAGTGGCCTCCCTCACCGGTGGTGTCGTGGTGGTCGGCGGCGTCGACGGGCGCCACCACGGCCGGGCCCTCGGTGGCGACGTCGGGCTGGCGGTGGTCGGAGTTGGCCTCGACGTGGGCGACGAGGCGGTCCACGGCCGGCTCGATCCGGTCGAAGATGGGCTTGGGGTACAGGCCCATGACGAAGATCAGGGCGAGCAGCGGCAACATCGGGATGACCTCGACGGCCTTGATCTCCGCGAAGTCGGCGTTGGCCTCGTCGGGCTCGCCGTGGAAGACCCGCTGGTAGGCCCAGAGCAGGTAGAGGGCGGCGAGGATCACGCCGATGGTGGCGACGACCGCCCACCAGCGGCGGGTGAGGAACGAGCCCTGGAGGATGACGAGCTCGCCGACGAAGCCGTTGAGCCCGGGCAGGCCGATCGAGGAGAACATGACGATCGTGAAGATGGCGGCGAAGATCGGCGCCGGCTTCTGGAGGCCCTTGAGGGCGGCGATCTCGCGGGTGTGGCGGCGGTCCGCGATGAAGCCGACGAGGATGAACAGCGCACCGGTGGAGATGCCGTGGGCGACCATCTGGAAGATGGAGCCCTGGATGCCCTGGGTGGTGAGGGCGAAGGTCCCGAGGGCGATGAAGCCGAGGTGGGCCACCGACGAGTAGGCGACGAGGCGCTTGAGGTCCTTCTGCATCGTGGCGCAGACGGCCCCGTAGATGATGCCGATGACCCCGAGGGTGACGAAGCCGGGCGCGGCCCACACCGCGGCCTCGGGGAACAGGTAGAGCCCGAAGCGGATGAAGCCGTAGGTCCCGAGCTTGAGGAGCACGCCGGCGAGGATGACCGAGCCCGCGGTGGGCGCCTGGGTGTGAGCGTCGGGCAGCCAGGTGTGCACGGGGAACAGCGGCACCTTGATCGCGAACGCGACGGCGAAGGAGAGGAAGAGCCACCGGCCGGTGCTCTTGGCGAGCACGCCCTGGTGCTCGGCCAGGTACTGGAGGTCGAAGGTGACCGGGCCGCCCTTGGCGTGCAGGTAGCCGAGGCTGAGGATGCCGACGAGCATGAACGCCGAGCCGAACATCGTGTAGAGGAAGAACTTGGTGGCGGCGTAGCGGCGGTTGTCGTAGCCCCAGCCGGCGATGAGGAAGTACATCGGCACGAGGACGATCTCGAACATCACGAAGAACAGGAACAGGTCCTTCGCGAGGAACGTGCCGAGGCAGCCGGCCTCCAGCAGGAGGAGCCAGGCGTTGAACGCCTTCTCGTCGTGGTGGGCGGGCGAGGCGAGCATCGCCACCGGGAACAGCAGGGCGCTGAGCACCACGAGCCAGAGGGAGATGCCGTCGACGCCGAGCGACCAGGCGATCTGCGGGTCCTTCATCCAGCGGGCGTGCTCCACGAGCTGGTAGCCGCCGTCGGCCGTCTCGAACAGCGCGAGGACGCCGATGGCGAGGGCCAGGGTGAGCACCGAGAAGAGGATCGCGACCTGGCGGGCCGTGTCCGAGCGGCGGCGGGAGACGACCGCGGTGAGGACGGCGCCCACGGCCGGGGTGACCACGACCGCGGTGAGGATCGGGAACGACGGTGCGGCGGTACCGGCGCTGGCGAGGATGTCGGCGTTCACGCGTAGACCGCCTTGGAGAGGAGGAGCCCGACGACGACGATCACGCCGATGGTGATGCCGAGGGCGTAGTTGCGGACGTGGCCGGTCTGGGTCTTGCGCCCCTGGGCGGAGCTCTCCCGGACGAGGGTGGCGACGCCGTTGACCGCGCCGTCGATCACCTTGGCGTCGAAGGCGGCCACGGCGTCGAAGACCTTGCGGCCGGGGCCGCCCATGAAGGCGCTGAGGCTGCTGTCGTAGTACCAGCCGTTGGCGAGGACGGGGGCCTCGATCCTGGCGGCGAGGTCCCGGCGGCCCTTGAGGTAGACGATCACGGCGATGGCGATGCCGAGCAGGCCGACGGCGGTGGCGACGGCGCCGAGGCCGACCTTCATGCCGCTCGACGCGGTGCTGTGCACCTCGCCGAGGTGGACGACGGGCTCCAGCCAGTGGGTGAGGAACTTGGTCTTGTCCCAGAAGGGGGCGTTGATCCAGCCGGCGGCGAACGCGAAGGGGGCGAGGGCGAGCAGCGGCAGGGTCATGAGCCAGGTGGACTCGTGGGGGTGGATCTCGCCCTCGGGGCCCACGCCGTGGCCGGAGGTCGCCCCGGCGGCCTCGCGCTCGGCGGCGAGGTCGGGGGCGGCCTCGGCGAGCGGCCGGTCCCAGCGCTTCTCCCCGAAGAACACGAGGAAGATCTGGCGGCTCATGTAGAAGGCCGTGAGCAGGGCGGTGACGAGGCCCACGGCCCAGAGCACCGGCGACTTCTCCCAGGCGAGCAGCAGGATCTCGTCCTTCGAGAAGAACCCGGAGAAGGGCGGGACGCCGGCGATCGCCAGCCAGCCGACGAGGAAGGTGGCGGTGGTGATCGGCATCACCTTGCGGAGCGCGCCCATGCGGCGCATGTCCTGCTCGTCGTGCATCCCGTGGATGACCGAGCCGGAGCCGAGGAACAGCAGCGCCTTGAAGAAGGCGTGGGTGACCATGTGGAAGATGGCGGCGATGTAGGCGCCGCTGCCGACGGCCAGGAACATGTAGCCGAGCTGGCTGATGGTGGAGTACGCCAGCACCTTCTTGATGTCGTTCTGGGCCACGGCGATGGTGGCGGCGAACAGGGCGGTGAGGGCGCCGACCACGGCGATGGTGGTGCCGATCCACGGCGAGGCGACGGCGATCACCGGGTTCATGCGGGTGAGCACGTAGATGCCGGCGGTGACCATGGTGGCCGCGTGGATGAGGGCCGACACCGGGGTGGGGCCGGCCATGGCGTCGGGCAGCCACACGTACAGCGGGAGCTGGGCCGACTTGCCGCAGGCGCCGATGAAGAGGGCGCCGATGATGGCGGTGGCCGTGGTGGTGGCGAGCGCCGGGGACTGGGCGATGATCTCGCCGTACTTGACGGTGCCGAGCGCCCCGAAGGTGAAGAAGATGGCCACGAGGAAGCCGCAGTCGCCGACGCGGTTGGCCACGAACGCCTTCTTGCCGGCCGAGGCGTTGCGCTCGTCGCCGAACCAGAAGGAGATGAGCAGGTACGAGCAGGCGCCGACGCCCTCCCAGCCGAGGAAGGTGACGAGCAGGTTGTCGCCCAGCACCAGCATGATCATCGAGAAGACGAACAGGTTCAGGTAGACGAAGAACTTGCTGAAGTTCGGGTCGCCGTGCATGTAGCCGATGGCGTACAGGTGGATGAGCGTGGCGATGCCGGTGACGAACAGCAGCATCGTGACCGACAGCGGGTCCGCGAGGAACCCGAGGTCCACCTGGAAGCCGCCGACGGGCAGCCAGGTGAAGACCTTCTGGGTGAGGGCCCGCTCGGCGGCCGGCTTGGACAGCAGGTCGAGCCAGGTGGCGACGACCACCGCGAAGCTGCCGCCGACCGCGAGGGTGGCGAGCCAGCCGGCGCCGGGCTCACCGACGCGCCGGCCGAAGAGGAACAGGAACACGAAGCCGGCGAGCGGCAGCGCGGGGATGAGGAAGAGCAGGTCGTTCACGTCGGTCCCCTCAGCCCTTGAGCAGCGACAGGTCGTCGGCGGTGGCGCCGCGGCGGCGCCGGAAGATGGACACGATGATCCCGAGGCCCACGACCACCTCGGCGGCGGCGACCACGAGCACGAAGAACACGGCGATCTGGCCGCCGAGGTCGTCCAGCTCGCGGGCGTAGGTGACGAACGCGAGGTTCACCGCGTTGAGCATCAGCTCGAGGCACATGAACATCACGAGGGCGTTGCGGCGCAGGAGCACCCCGACCCCGCCGGCGGCGAAGAGCACCGCGCTCAGGATCAGGTATGCCTCGGCCGGCGGGGCGGAAGCCAGCATCACGGGGTCACGTCTTCGGAGGCGGGGGCGTCGTCGGCGTCGGGGCCGTCCGCGGCGAGGGCGTCGCCGGGGAGGTCGTCGTCGACCTGGGCGTCGGGGCGGTGGCGGGCGAGGGCGACCGCGCCGACCACCGCGATGATGAGCAGGAGCGAGGTGATCTCGAAGGCCCACAGGTGATCGGTGAAGAGCACCCGGCCGATGGCCACCGGGTTCGCGACGTCCGCGTCCAGCTCGGCGGTGACCGAGCGGGCGCCGGTGACGGCGCCGACGAGCACCACCACGGCGAGGCCGACGGCGAGCACCGCGCCCACGAGGGCGCCGGCGGGGCGCTGGCCCGGGAGCGGGTCGACAGCGAGGTCCTCCTCGCCGTCGACGCCGAGGAGCATGATGACGAACAGGAACAGCACGACGATGGCGCCGGCGTAGACGATCACCTGCATGGCGGCCAGGAACTCGGCGTCCTGGGCGATGAAGAGCACGGCGATGCCGAAGAACGTGCCGACGAGGCTGACGGCGGCGTGCACCGGGTTGGTGCGGGTGACGACCCCGAAGGCGCCCAGGAGCACCACGAGGGTGCCGAGGGCGAAGACGAACCACTCCATCAGTGGCCACCTCCGTGGCCGTCGGGACGCCGGGGCACCTTGACGGCCGGTGCCGGGCCGCGCTGGCCGGCCTCGGGCGGCTTCACGCCGAAGCCCAGCTCGCCGGACCAGCCGACCTCGCCGACGTGGTCGGCCGAGCCGCCGGGGGCGGTGGCGCGCACCCAGGCCGAGGAGTTGCCGGCGACGGCGTCGAGGTCGCTCCAGTCCTCCCAGGGCAGGCGCTTGGGGAGGCCGTCGTCGTCGACGACGAGCTCCTCCTTCGTGTAGATGGCGTCGCGGCGATCGGTGAAGGAGAACTCGAACAGCTTGCTCTCGGTGATCGCCTCGGTGGGGCACGCCTCGACGCAGAGGTCGCAGTGGATGCAGCGCAGGTAGTTGATCTCGTAGACGAACCCGAAGCGCTCGCCGGGCGAGGTGGGCTCGGCGGGGTCGTTGTCCTTGCCGCGCACGTAGATGCAGCTCGCCGGGCAGACGCCCGCGCACAGCTCGCAGCCGATGCACTTCTCCATGCCGTCCTCGTAGCGGTTGAGGACGTGCCGGCCGTGGAGGCGGACCGGCTTGTCGCGCTTGTTGCCCTCGTCCTTGGCGTAGGGGCGGGTGTAGCGCTGCTTGCGCCCGCGCTGGCGGAACGTGACGAGGAAGCCTCCGAGGTAGCCCATCAGTCGATCACTCCTTCGGATGCGAGGGCGGCCTGCTCGCGGTTGCGGTGGGCGGTGTGCACCGCGAGGCGCAGGAGCCCGTAGCCGGCGGCGATGCCCACCACGGCGCCGACGACGGTGACCGCGGGGTTCCAGCCGGCGTCGGTGCCGACGCGGATGCCGGTGAGGAGCAGCAGCCAACCGACCCCGAGCGGGATCAGCACCTTCCAGCCGAGGTCCATGAGCTGGTCGTAGCGCACCCGCGGGACCGAGGCCCGGGTCCAGACGAAGGCGTAGAGGACCGCCACGAGCTTGAGGAAGAACCAGACGAAGCCCCACGCCCAGCCGGGGCCGAACGGGACGGGGCCGGTGGGCCCGCCGAGGAAGAGCGTCACGACGATGGCGCCCATCGTGACGGCGTTCAGGAACTCGGCCAGGTAGAAGATGGCGAAGCGGAAGCCCGAGTACTCGGTCTGGAAGGAGCCGACCAGCTCCTGCTCGGCCTCCACGAGGTCGAAGGGCGGCCGGTTCAGCTCGGCGGTGGCGGCCAGGAGGAAGATGGCGAAGGGCACGAAGCCGGTCACCCAGAGGTTCCAGCCCCAGGGGGCCTGGGCGCTGACGATGCCGTTGGTGGTGAGCGAGCTGATGCCGGCGTCGTTGGAGCCGACGAGCACCACCGCGAGGATGCCGAGGCCGAGGGCGGCCTCGTAGGACACCATCTGGGCGGTGGCGCGGACCGAGCCGAGGAGCGGCCACTTGGAGCCGGAGGACCAGCCGGCGAGCATCACGCCGTAGATGGCGATGCCGGACATGGCGAGGATGACGAGCACGCCGGCGTCGGGGTTGGCGAGCTGGAGGAGCGTGTCGTGGCCGAAGAGGTGGACCACGCCGCCCTTGTCGTCGCGGAAGTCGCCGCCGAGGGGCACCAGGCCGAAGGTGATGAAGGCCGGGACCATGGCGAGGATGGGGGCGAGGCGGAACACCCAGCGGTCCGAGCGGGACGGGACGAGGTCCTCCTTCAGGATGACCTTGAGGCCGTCCGCGAGGGTCTGGAGGATGCCCCAGGGGCCGGTCCGGTTGGGGCCGATGCGGTTCTGGAGGTCCGAGATGATCTTGCGCTCGAACCAGATCATCAGCATGGTCGCCACCAGGCAGATGCCGAGGGTGATGGCGGCCTTCACCAGGACGATGAGGACGACGACGAGCCCGACGTCGCCGGACAGGAGCGGATCGGCACCGAGGATCATGAGCGGGTCTCCAGGCGCACGTCGGTGACCGCGGCGGTCGAGTCGACGAGGAGCTGCGGGTCGGCTCCGCCCTGGTTCCAGCCCATGACGAGCGTGCCGGCGGGCACCCGGTCGTCCACCTCGATGGGCGTGGTGACGGTGCCGGAGGCGGAGGTGAGGTCGACGGTGTCGCCGTGCGCGATGCCGAGGCGACCGAGGTCGGCCGAGTTGGCCGTGACCCGGCCCTCGGTGCCCAGCCGGGCGAGCGACGGGGAGGCGCTCACCTGGGTGCCCCGGTCGTAGAGCTTGCGGACGGTCACGAGGCGCAGCGAGTAGGCGTCGACGGGCGGCACCCGGTGCTCGCTGGTGGTCGGGTCCACGATGGGCGGGAAGGTCGGGCCCTCCGGCGGGGCGGCGGCGGCCTCCGCGGCCTCGCTCGCCGACGCGGCGGCGGCCTCGGCCTCCTTCTTGGCGTCCTTGGCGGCCTTCAAGCGGGCCTTGGCCTCGTCGTCGGCGGCCTTGGCGGTCTCGTGGGCCTCCTGGAGCGGGGCGAGCGCCTCGCGGGCCTCGGCGGCCGCGGCCCGGGCGTCGTCGTCCGCGCCCTCAGCCTCGCCGGCGGCGAGCACGTCCTTCGCCTCCTTCTCGGCGGCGGTGAACGCCTTCTTGGCGTCCGCGGCGGGGCCCTTGGTGGCCTTCTGCGCCTCGGTGGCGGCCTCCAGCTCCGCTTCCGCCGCGGCCAGCGCCTCGGCCGCGGCCGAGGCGTCCGCGGCGCTCTCCTCCACGGCGCGGGCCCGGGCCTCGGCGGCCTCGGCGGCGGCGGTGACGCCCACCCCGCCGTAGCCGGGCTGGCGGCCGATCACGATGCCGTCGGGTTCGGCGGCCAGCGCCTCGGCGGTGATGCCGTGGTGGATCGGCGAGAGCGTGGTGATCTCCCGCCACAGGTCCTCGACGGTGTCGATGCCGAGGTCGGCGCCCAGGAGGGCGGCCAGCTCGGCGGCGATCTGCCAGTCGGGGCGGGCGCTGCCGGGAGCGGTGACCTTGCGGCGCACCGCGGTGACCCGGCCCTCCAGGTTGGTGGTGGTGCCGTCGACCTCGGCCGGGCCGGCGGCGGGCAGCACGATGTCGGCCCGGGCGACCGAGGCGGTCGGGAACGTGTCGACGGCGATCACCGTGCGGGCGCCGTCGAGGCCCCGGCGGGCGAGGTCCTGCTCGGGGAAGTCGTCGATCGGGTCCGCGCCGAGGAGCACGAGCGTGTCGATGGCGCCCTCGGCGGCGGCGGCCAGGATCTCGCCGGTCTCCAGGCCCACCTCGGCGGGCACGCCGCCCCAGGCCGCGGCCCAGTGGCCGCCGTCGGCCTCCAGCGGCACCCGGCCCGGCAGCAGGCCGGGGCCCATGCCGAGGTCGAGGGCGCCGTGGACGTTGCCGCGGCGGACCGTGGAGAGGAAGCGGGCGTCGGGGAAGGCGTCGAGGAGGTGCAGCGCGGCGGAGATGGTGGCGTCGGCCGACTCGCCCACGCTGGGGCGGCCGACGAGCACGGTGAGCGGCCCGGCGGCGAGCAGGTCGCGCACCGCGGCGTGCTCGCCCTCGCCGGCGAGGACGGCCTCGACGGCGGCGTTGACCGCGCCGGGCGCGACCGGCACCGAGGCGGCGGCGAGCGGCGTGAGCGTGGTGGGCCGGGGCGACAGCTCCACGATGCGGGCGCCGCGGCGGGTCACGGCGTCGCGGATGCGCAGGAAGAGGACGGGCAGCTCGTCCTTGAGGTCCGAGCCGAGCGACACGATGGTGCCGCCGGGGGCGCACGCCTCCTCGATGGTGGCCCGGGGCAGGCCGCCGAGGTCCGCGGCGTCGATGCCGTCGCCGAGCTGGGCGTCGACCGAGTCGGTGCCGAGCACGCCCTTGGCGAGGCGGGTCCAGGCGTAGGCGGACTCGTTGGTGAGCCGGGAGCCGCCGATCACGGCGATGCCGGTGGGGCCGGAGCGGTCGAGGCCGGCCTTGATGGCCGCCGCGGCCCGGCCGAGGGCGGTGGTCCAGCGGGTCTCGACCAGTTGGCCGCCCTCGCGCACCTGCGGCTGCTGGAGGCGGTCCTCGGAGCCGACGGCCTGGAAGCCGAAGCGGCCCTTGTCGCAGAGCCAGCTCCAGTTGACGGGCTCGGAGTCCACGCCGGTGTAGCGCAGCACCTCGTCGCGGGAGCTGTCGATCACGATCCGGCAGCCGACCGAGCAGCCCCGGCAGGTGGACTCGACCACCTCGAGGTCCCACGGGCGGGCCTTGAACCGGTAGGGCTCGGCGGTGAGGGCGCCCACCGGGCAGATCTGCACGGTGTTGCCGGAGAAGTAGGAGGCGAACGGGTGGTCGGGGAAGGTGTTGACCTGGGTGCCGTTGCCGCGGTCCTGGAAGTGGATCAGGGCGTCGCCGGCCACGTCCTTCGCGAAGCGGGTGCAGCGGTCACAGAGGATGCAGCGCTCACGATCGAGGAGCACGTTCGGCGAGATCGAGATCGGCTTCTCGTAGTGCCGCTTCTCCTCCACGAACCGGCTCTCACCCGGCCCGTAGGCGATGGTGTGGTCCTGGAGCGGGCACTCGCCGCCCTTGTCGCAGACCGGGCAGTCGAGCGGGTGGTTGATGAGCAGGAACTCGAGGATGCCGTCCTGGGCCTTCTTGACCCGGGGCGTCTCGGTCTCGACCGCCATGTCGGGGGTGACGGTGACCATGCAGCTCGGCTGGAGGGCGGGGCCGCGGCCGCTGTCGATGTCGACCAGGCACATGCGGCACATGCCCACCGGGTCCATGCGGTGGTGGTAGCAGAACCGGGGGATGTAGGTGCCGGTGCGCTCGGCCGCGTCGATGACCAGCTCGCCGGGGCGCGCGTCGACGGGCTTGCCGTCGATGGTGATGGAGACGGTGGTCTCGGTCTCAGGCATCGACGGCCTCCTGGGTCCGGCCGGCGGTCGGGGCCGCGGCGGGCTTGGTGACGAACGCGGCGCCCTTGACCTCGACGGTCATCGGGGCGGGTCCGCCCAGGTACGCCTCGAACTCGTCGCGGAAGCGCATGACCGCGGAGGCGATCGGCGAGGTGGCCGACTGGCCGAGGGGGCAGATGGTGGTCTGGGTGGGGGGCCAGGCGAGGCCCACGGAGATGTTGTCGGCCACGTCCATGAGGAGGTTGAGGTCCTCGGGGCGGCCCTGGCCGTCGAGGATGCGCTCCAGGATGCGTTCGAGCCAGGTGGTGCCCTCCCGGCAGGGGGTGCACTTGCCGCAGGACTCGCGGGCGAAGAAGCGCACGAGGCGCAGCGCCGCCTTGACCATGTCGGTCGTCTCGTCGAAGACGACCACGGCGCCGGAGCCGAGCATGGTGCCGAGGCGGCCGACGACGCCGGCCTCCAGCGGGGTGTCGAGGTGCTCGGGGTAGAGCCACGGGGCCGACGCGCCGCCGGGGATGAACGCCTTCAGCTCGTGGCCGTGGCGGATGCCGCCGCCGTAGACGGGCGCGTAGATGAGGTCGCGGAAGGTGGTGACGCCGAACTCGACCTCGTAGACGCCGGGGTTCTTGACGTGGCCGGACACGGCGAAGAGCCGGGTGCCCCGCGAGTTCTCGGCGCCGAGGGCGGCGAACGCGGCACCGCCGTTGGCGAGGATCCACGGGAGGTTGGACAGCGTCTCGACGTTGTTGACGATGGTCGGCTGGAGGTAGAGGCCCTTGGCGGCCGGGAAGAACGGCGGCTTCAGGCGGGGCATCCCGCGGTTGCCCTCCAGCGACTCGATGAGGGCGGTCTCCTCGCCGACGATGTAGGCGCCGGCGCCCCAGTGGAGGACGACGTCGACGGAGAAGTCGGAGCCGAGGATGTTCCTGCCGACGTAGCCGGCGGCGTAGGCGTCGTTGAGCGCCTGGGCGATCCGCTCCTGGGCGAGCGCCATCTCGCCGCGCACGTAGAGGAACGCCTGGCTGCACCCGACGGCGTAGCAGGCGATCAGGATGCCCTCGATGAGCTGGTGCGGGTCCTTCTCCATGAGGATCCGGTCCTTGTAGGTACCGGGCTCGGACTCGTCGCCGTTCACCACGAGGTAGCGGGGGAAGACGCCGGGCGGGCAGAAGCCCCACTTGACCCCGGCGGGGAAGCCGGCGCCGCCGCGCCCGAGGAGCGTGGCGGTCTTGACCTCCTCGACCACCTCGTCGGGGGCCTTGGCGAGCGCGGCGCGCAGGCCGGCGTAGCCGCCGGTCTCCTCGTAGCGGGCCAGGGTGTGGCCGTCGTCCAGGTGCCAGCGGGAGCTGACGATCTTGGGGGCGTCGGTGATGGTCATGGGGCCTCGGTCTCGGTGGCAGGAGCCGCGTGGCTCACGAGCCAGACCGGTTCGGGGGTGTCCGTGGGGTCCGCCGGGCCCGCGGCGCGGTCCGCGGGGATGTGCTGGCGGGTGCGGGCGAGGGTGCCGTGCGGCGGGATCTCGTCGTCCAGGCGCCCGGCGGCGAGGTCGTCGAGGAGCCGGTCGAGGTCCTCGGGGCTCACCCGGTGGGCGTAGCGGTAGTTCACCTGGAGGCAGGGGGCCTCGGTGCAGGCGGCGATGCACTCGACGTCCTCGACGGTGAAGAGGCCGTCGGGGGTGGTGCTGCCGGCCTTGATCCCGAGGCGCTGCTCGGCGTGGTGCAGCAGCTCCTCGCCGCCCATGATCTGGCAGGCGATGTTCGTGCAGACGTTCACGAGGTAGCGCCCGACGGGCTCCCGCTTGAACATCTCGTAGAAGGAGCACGTGCCGAGCACCTGGGCGGGCGTGGTGCCGACCAGCTCGGCGATGTGCTCCATGGCCTCGTCGGTGACCCAGCCGTCCTGCTCCTGGGCGAGGTGCAGGAGCGGGATGGTGGCCGACTTGGCGACCGGGTAGCGGGAGATGATCTCCAGCGCGGTGTCGAGGTTCTCGCCGTCGAAGCGGGCCATCAGCGATCGACCTCCCCCATGATCGGGTCGACCGAGGAGATGATGGCCACGGCGTCGGCGACGGTGCCGCCCCGCAGCATGTGCGGCAGGACCTGGAGGTTCACGAAGCTCGGGCCTCTCATGTGCAGGCGGTAGGGCGTGCCCGAGCCGTCGCTCACGAGGTAGCAGCCCAGCTCGCCGCGGGGGGACTCCACCGCCGCGTAGGCCTCGCCCTCGGGGACCTTGAAGCCCTCGGTGTAGATCTTGAAGTGGTGGATCAGCGCCTCCATCGACTCGTCGATGCGGCGGCGCGGCGGCGGGGTGACCTTGCGGTCCTGGAGCCGGTAGTCGCCCGCCGGCAGGTGCTCGATGCACTGCCAGAGGATCTTCACCGACTCGCGGATCTCGTTGAGGCGGATGGCGTAGCGGTCGAAGCAGTCGCCGTAGCTGCCGACGATGACGTCGAAGTCGACCTGGTCGTAGGCGAAGTAGGGCGTGGCCCGGCGCAGGTCCCAGGCGTAGCCGGTGGAGCGCAGGATGGGCCCGGTGGCGCCGAGGGCCACGGCCTCGTCGGTGTCGATGGCGCCGACGCCCTGGAGCCGCTCGCGCCAGATGGGCTGGTCGGTCATGAGCGCCTCGTACTCCTCGAGGCGGCCGGGGATCGACTCCAGGTAGGCGGCCAGGCGCTCCTGCCACCCGTCGGGGAGGTCCGCGGCGGTGCCGCCGACGCGGATGAAGTTGTGGTTCATCCGCAGGCCCGTGATCATCTCGAGGAGGCGCAGGCCCTCCTCGCGCTCGCGCCAGCCGTAGATCATCATCGACGTGGACCCGAGGTCCATGCCGTTGGTGGCGAGGAACAGGAAGTGCGAGGTGAGCCGGTTCAGCTCGTTGAGCAGCATCCGGATCCACTGGGCCCGGGGCGGCAGCTCCAGGCCGAGGAGCTGCTCGACCGCGAGGCAGAACGCCGACTCGTTGAAGATCGGCGAGGCGTAGTCCATGCGGGTGACGTTGGTGCCGCCCTGCACGTAGGTGAGGTCCTCGCCGGTCTTCTCCATGCCGGTGTGCAGGTAGCCGATGACCGGCTTGGTGCGGAGCACGATCTCGCCGTCCAGCTCCAGCATGAGCCGCAGCACGCCGTGGGTGCTGGGGTGCTGGGGACCCATGTTGATGATGGAGGTCTCGGCGTCGTCGGGGGCCTCCAGCGCCTCGGCCTCGGACTCGCTCATGCGGAGCACGCAGCCCAGCTCGCGCAGCACCTCGACCCCACCGGCCAGGGGCCGCGGGGCCATCTCCTGCGCGCCCTCGGAGGTGAGGCGCTCCAGGTCGTGGTGGTGGTTCGTGGGGTTCTCGGCGATCGTCATGGCGTGCTCGCTCAGCGTTCGGAGGGCGCCTTGAACTGCACCGGGATCGAGCCGATGCCGTAGTCCTTGCGCAGGGGGTGGCCCACCCAGTCCTCGGGGAGGAGGATGCGGGTGAGGTCGGGGTGGCCGTCGAAGCGGATGCCGAAGAGGTCGTAGACCTCGCGCTCCATCGCCTCGGTGCCGGGGTGGACCTCGAAGAGGCTGGGGACCACCGGGTCGGCCTCGGGCACCTGGACCCGCAGGCGGAGGCGCTCGCGCTCGGCGTGGGAGATGAGGGTGACGACGACCTCGAAGCGCTCGGCCTCGATGCCCTCGGGCAGGTCGGCCCGGGGGTGGGTGAGGTAGTCGACGGCGGTGACGTCGAGGCACATCAGCCAGCCCTCGTCGCGCAGGGTCCGGACCAGCTCCACGAGCTGGTCCGCGGCCGGGAAGGCGACGCGCTGGCCGAAGCGGCGGGTCACGGGCACGCCGTGGAGCACCTCGGGTTCGGGCGTGGCATCCGGCGCCACCTGGTCAGCGGTGACGTCGTCGGGGGTGTCGGACATCTACTTCAGCCCCAGGGAGACGGGTTGGGGGCCACGCTGGCCGTCGAGCTGCGTGACGGTGATGTTGGCACCGCCGCCGTTGTCGGCCCGGCGGCGGAACACCTCACCGTCGGCGATCTTCTCGTGGAGGGTGCCGATGGCGTGGATGAGGGTCTCGGGCCCGGGCGGGCAGCCGGGGGCGTACACGTCGACGGGCACGATCTGGTCGACGCCCTGCACGATCGCGTAGTTGTTGAACATGCCGCCGGAGCTGGCGCAGACGCCCATGGAGATGACCCACTTGGGTTCCATCATCTGGTCGTAGATCTGGCGGAGGACCGGGGCCATCTTCTGGGAGACGCGACCGGCCACGATCATCAGGTCGGCCTGGCGGGGCGAGGCCCGGAAGACCTCCATGCCGAAGCGGGCGAGGTCGTAGTGGGCGCCGCCGGTGCCCATCATCTCGAGGGCGCAGCAGGCGAGGCCGAAGGTGGCCGGCCACATGGAGCGGGTCCGGGCCCACTTGACGACGTCCTCGACGCGGGCGGTGACGACGTTGTGGTCGATGGTGCCGAGGCCGTTGGAGAAGTCGAGTCCCATCAGGCCGCCTCCTCCCCGACGCGGCCCTCGGCCCCGACGCGGCGGATGGTGGTCGTGGCGGTGCGGGTGGCGTCGACGGCGGGGTTGGCCCGGCGCAGGGTCCGCATCGCGGGGCCCCAGTCGAGGGCGTTGGTGGCGATGAGGTAGATGAGGCAGGCGAAGACCGCGACGGAGAACACCGCGATCTCCACGAGCCCGAACGGCCCCAGCTCGCGGAACATGAGCACGTACGGGTACAGGAAGATGATCTCGATGTCGACGACGATGAAGATCATGGCGACCAGGTAGAACCGCACCGGGAACCGCTCGGGCGGCTCCTGGGTGGGCACGATGCCGCACTCGTAGGGCGCGGACTTGGCGGCGGACGGCCGCTTGGGGCTGACCAGGTTGGAGAGCACCAGGCTGCTGATCGCGAAGCCGAGGCCGAGCACCAGCATCACGGCGATCGGCAGGTACTGGCCCATGGCTCAGGCCGCCCCGGCGGCCGCGTCGCGCTGGGCCTTGGCCAGCTTGTCGCGGCGGTGGAGCATGTCGGCGGTCACCGCGAACACGATCGTGCAGAAGATCGTGAAGAAGATGGCCGGCTGGCGGAGGTTGCCGCGGTCGCGCTCGAAGATGACGGTGTAGACGGGCGCGTCCTCGTCGCGCACCGGCGGCGGCGGGGCCTGGCCGGGCTTGACCTCCTGCGGGATGACGGCCTGGACCTGCACGGCCGCCAGGAACGGCGGGTGGAACACGTCGAAGGGCTGGGTCACCCGGTAGATCACCCGGCCGACGGTGGAGTCGTCGGTGCGGGAGCGGTTGCCACCGGTCCAGTAGGAGTCGAGGAACGTGTAGTCGCCGGCCTCGCCGAAGATGTTCTCGCCCTCGGGGCCCACGGCGACCGCGGCGGCGGACTGGAGCTCGCCGGTGTAGCCGTTGCTGGTGGAGTAGAGGTGCCAGTCGCCCAGCTTCTCGTTGTAGTCGTCCTCCAGCTCGGGCTTGATCGGCAGGAAGTCGCCCAGGTTGGGGTCCTTCTTGTCGACGGGGAACTCGGTGGCCAGCTCGGCGTCCGCGTCGCGGACCTCGACCGGGTCGGGGAGGGTGCCGTCGCCGGGCAGCGGCAGGCTCCGGGCCTTGTCGACCGCGGAGGCGGTCGGCGGGCCGGCCACGACGTCCTTCACCTTCCAGCTCGGGGCCTCGCCCTTCCAACCGATGCCGTAGGCGGCCCAGACGAAGCCCATGATGGCGAGCCAGCCGAAGAGGCCGCAGACGGCGATGAGCGTGCCGAGGCGGGCCCCGGTGTTGGTGCTGACGATGAGGGCGACCGACCCGTAGAGGATCAGTACCGCGAGGACGACCGTGAGGAAGCCCCGGATGCCGGGCTCCCAGGTGAGGGCGGCGAGCAGGGTGCTTGCTCCGGTCATTGGACGAGGCTCCTCACGTACTCCACGATCTGGGCGACCTGCTCGCGGGTGAACATGCCGCCCTCCTCCGGTGTCCCGGCCTCACGGGGCTCGATGCCGACCTCGAGGTTGTCCGGGTTCAGCTTGATCTCCGGGACCACGCAGAAGCCGGGCATCTTGCCGGTGCCCTGGCCGTTCTTGCCGTAGCGGGTGCCGTCCTCGCTGCCGGTGCAGACGAAGTCGACCATCTGGTTGAAGCCGAGGTCGTCGCCCGGGAACTGGTTCAGCACACCGCGCAGGTTCGGGCCCATGGCGCCGGTGCCGTCCTCGGCCTTCTCGCCGTAGGACCAGCCGTCGGTGTGGCAGCGGCCGCAGGAGTAGGCGCCGCCGGCGAAGCCGCTGCTGTAGCCGAGGTTGAACAGCGCGTCACCGGCGCTGGTCCACTCGTTGGGGCAGGAGCTGGTGTCGACCGTCGCGGGGTCGAAGTCCTTCAGCTCCGCCTGGGTCTTGCCGGCCTTGGCGGCCGAGACGCGGGCGTCGATGCAGGCCGGGTCCTTGGCCTTCAGGGCCTTGGCCAGCTCCTCGGCGGCCTCCTCCTGCCCCTGCTCGGTGGGGATCTGGAGGGTCTCGATGTAGTCGATGAGCTCCTGGATCTTCTGCTCGGTCAGCGGGCCGCCGCCCTTGGCGCCCCAGGCGGGCATCGGGGTGGCGAGGCGGCCGTACTCGAGGACGTAGCGGATCTCGTCGCGGGTGTAGCGGTCGAAGATGCGGTTGAGGGCCGGCCCCTTCCAGGTGACCTCCTTGACGAAGCGCCCCTCCGCGTCGGTGATCGTGAACGGGGTGGCGCCGCCGCCGCCGTCGGGCCCGTGGCAGAAGGCGCAGTTGTAGCCGCCCTCCTCGGTGGTGGCGTACATGGCCTTGCCGCGGGAGGTGAACTCGTCGCTGATGCGCTCCGCGGCGCCTTCCTGGCGGGACGGCTCCTGGAGCCAGTAGAGGGGCAGGCCGATGCCGAGCACGAACAGGCCGACGAGGCCGAAGCTCAGCGTGCGGTCGAGCTTGCGCCCCTCCAGCTCGTCGTCGGTGAGGTACGGCTTGCGGTTGGGCGCCAGCTCGATCTCGGAGCCGACCTCCTTGCGGCCCTGGCGCAGGTTGACCAGGCCGAAGGTGATGGCGATGACGAACGAGAAGAAGAGGATGACCAGACCGATGGAGGTCTGCGTGGATACGGCGAACATCAGTGGCTACCACCTGAGACGCAGTGCGGACCCTCGGCCTCCTGGCCGGTGGTGTTGGTTCCGACGGGCGGACCCTGGATGATCTGGCCGGTGTCGACGGTCAGGGAACCGCCCGACACCGACATGGCGAACCGGTCCATGCCCCGGGGGGCCGGGCCGGCCTTCTTCTCACCGACCCGGTTGTACATCGAGCCGTGGCAACCGCACTCGAACCACTGGGAGGTGGCGCAGGTCGGCACCCGGCAACCGAGGTGCGGGCACTTCTGGTAGAGGGCGATGAGGCCCGCCTCCATGCCGGACAGCTCCGACGGCGAGTACACCGCCCGAGCCTTCTCCAGCGCGTTGGCCGGGTAGTGGGTGACCCACATGCGGCCCTCCGGGTAGTAGGCGAAGCCGTTGCCCTGCTGGATGGCGAGGTCGATGTCGGCGATCTTGCCGACGCTGATCTTGGAGCCGAAGCCGCCGCCGGCGGTCGGCCACAGGTAGGCGAGCAGCGCGGCCCCGAAGCCGCTGAGGCCCAGGATGAACCCGCCGACGATCGAGCGGTTGAGGAACTGGCGGCGGTAGACGCCGATCTCCTCGGGGTCGGGGGCGACGAACGGCGCGACGGGCGCCGGCTCCACCGGCACGAGGTCGCCGCCCTTGCGGGCGAGGACCGCGGCGGCCTCGACGTCTCGGCCCGAGACGCCGGCCGACACGGCCTCGGCCTTGGTGGCCGACCTGTCGCGCTGGCGGGTCTCCCGGGAGAGCTGGCCCGCCGCCACCGATTCACGGCGGCGCAACGTGGAGACGATCAAGAGCCCGGCGAGCGCCACGAGGGCGACGGCGGCGATGACGATGGCGAGTCCCATGGTTCGGTCCTCCTACAGCTCGAAGAACAGTCCCTCGGTCCACGGGAAGACGAAGAGCTGCCCGGGGCCTCGGAAGAACGAGCCGATGATGGTGAGCGTGGCGCACGACATGAGGAACATCGTGAACAGCGAGATGGCGAACTTGCGGTCCTCCGGCTTCGCCGAAGGGTTCTTGTCGATGTAGGGCGCGCAGGCCAGGCCGGCCAGCCCGATGCCGGGGAGGAGCACGCCGGCCACCATCGGGTGGAAGTTGGCCAGCAGCTCCTGGAGGCCGAGGAAGTACCAGGGCGCCTTCGACGGGTTCGGGGTCTGGTTGACGTCGGCCAGCTCCAGGAGCGGGGCGTTGACGAACACCGAGAAGACGAACACGAACACGAGGCAGACGAGGGCGGCCACGAACTCGATCGAGAGCAGGTGGGGCCACACGTGGACCTTGTCCTGCGGGCTGGCCTTCACGTCCTGGATGGAGCCGGACTTGACGACGGTGAGGAGGCGCTGGGTGTGGCCGCCGGGGCCGGCCGCCACGGGCGGGGCCGCGGTGGCCACGGCGCCGCCACCGGCCGCGGGGGTGACCGCGGCGGTGCCGCCACCGGCGTCGGCTGCGCCGCCGGCCGCCTTGGAGCGGGCGGCCTTGGCCCGCTCCAGCAGGTGGGCGGGGATCTTGGAGGCGGCCTCGGAGGTCGGCTCGTCCGGCGCGGCCTCGGCCGCCGGCGCCGCGGCCTCGGCCGCCGGCGCCGCGGCCTCGGGGGCCGGCTCGGCCTTCTTAGCCGCCGCCTTGGCGCGGGCCTCCTCGGCCCGCTTGCGGAGGTGCTCTGGGATCTCGGTCATGCCTGGTTCCTCCGTCCGATCACAGCGGGCCGCTGATGCCGCCGTCCTTGCGGACACGCCAGAAGTGGATGGCCATGAAGATGACGATCACGAAGGGCAGCAGCAGCACGTGGAGCACGTACCACCGCAAGAGGGTGTCGGTGCCGATCTCGGAGCCGCCGAGGAGCACGAAGCGCACCTCGTTGCCGAAGACCGGGGTGTAGCCCATCATGTTCGTGCCCACGGTGACCGCCCACAGGGCGAGCTGGTCCCACGGCAGCAGGTAGCCGGTGAAGCTGAGCAGCAGGGTGAGGAGCAGCAGGACGATGCCGATCACCCAGTTGAACTCGCGGGGCGGCTTGTAGGCGCCGTGGTAGAAGACGCGGGCCATGTGCAGGAACACCGACAGCACCATGAGGTGGGCCGACCAGCGGTGCATGTTGCGCACCAGGAGGCCGAAGGTCACCGACGTCTGGAGGTGGTAGATGTCGTTCCACGCCTGCGCCGCGGTGGGCCGGTAGAAGAACATCAGGAAGATGCCGGTGACCGTGAGCAGGATGAACAGGAAGAAGCTGAGCCCGCCCAGGCAGAGCGTGTAGCTCACCTTCACGGCGTGGCGCTTCACCTTCACCGGGTGCAGGTGGTACAGCACCGAGTTCATGATGACGTAGGACCGGTTCCGGGGGCTGTCGGTGTAGCCCTTCCGGAAGATCGATCCTGGGCGGAAGATGGAGTTCCACGCCTGGCTGGCCTGCACCTTGTCGGTGAGCTCGCTCAGCTTCGCGGAACCCTTGTTCTGCATGGTCTTGGCCATCGGTTCAGTTCTCCCGATCGCGCCGGTGGGCGGTGGTCATGAGTGAAGGGGTGGTGACGGTCATCCGAGTCGCATCCCGTAGCCGTAGCCGTGGGTGTTGGTCCGCTGGTGGAAGTCGCCGTTCGCGGCCGGGTCGCCGACCTTGCCGAGGATGATCACACCCGTGGGGCAGCGGTCGACGCAGAGGGCGCAGCGGGTGCACACGTCGTCGTCGATGAGGAAGATGACGTTGTCGCTGGGATCGATGCCGGGTCGCTCGGTGCCATCGGCCTCCGCCACCGAGTTCGGCGACACCATGTGGATGCACTTCCACGGGCAGATGTCGACGCAGCCCTCGCACATGATGCACTCGGACTGATCGATGTGGATGAACTGCTTGGGCTTGACCGCCTTGGCCAGGTAGTCCGCGTCGACCTCCACGAGGGCGTAGTCGTTGCGGAACTCCGGCATCGGCGGGTTGGCATCGGTCTTGGTCATGGCGTCAGGCCTTCACCAGGGGACGTCCGTAGCTCGACTTCTCGACGTCGTCGGCGACCTTGTCGCCGCGGCGCTGCCAGGCGGTCCACATGAGCATGGAGACCACCAGGCCGATCATGTAGATGTGCACCGTCACCAGGTCGGCGACGGTCTGCTTGGTGATGACGATGGGCAGGTCCTCCAGCCACCCGGTGGAGCCCGGGCCGGCGAGGATCGCGTCGGAGCGCATGCCCATCGACCCCTCGGCGTAGTTCATCCAGCGGTCGGGGACCACGCCGAAGAACCAGTACATGAGGAAGGTGATGTAGAAGGAGGCCCACATGGCCTGGCCCCAGGTCAGCTCGGCGTCCTTGGGGCGGCGCTTGGCGTACCAGAAGATCCCGCCGGCCATGACGACGGACACGAGCAGCGAGCCCGTCCACGCCACGTTCGCGAAGCCGAGGGCGATGGAGCAGATGACATGCCAGAGCTCTTCACCGAACGATGCCGTGATCACGTTCTGCTGGCCTCCTCGTGAATCCGATCACAATCTTGGGAGCCGAAGGTGACGACGACGTCGAGGTGGCTCCGATGTGTGGTCTAGCACGCGACCTCCGGGCGGTCCCATTCCCGCGGGGCGGCCCGACCGACCCCGCAGCGCCGCCGGCTTTCGCCGGGCTTTCGCCGCCCTCGCCCATCCTGGTGCGCCGCCGACGGGCCCCACGCCGCTCCCCCGCCGGCCCTCGCCGCCGTGACGACCGCGGGCCCGGCGCGGCGCACCGCTCCCCCGCCGCCGGCCCCGCCCGCTCCCCCGCCGCCGGGGCCGCACCGGCAGGCGCTCGCCGTCGGCTGCGCGCCCGCAGGCTTGGTGACCTGTTCTTTGGGGTGCCTAAAGTGGCCGGCGTCTGTCCGGTGCCCGTCGCGCCGGGCGCATCGATCCGCCCTTCGGAGGACGTTCGTGACCGAGATCCCCGAGCACCTGCTCAAGCGAGCCCAAGCCCGACGCGCCGCCATGACCGGCGGCGGTGGCGACTCGTCCGCCGAAGCCGCCCCGGCCAAGCCCACCGACGGCGGGGCCGCCCCGGCCGCCGCATCGGCCGCCCCGGCCCCGAAGAAGGCGGCGCCGCTGCCGACGCTGGCCGACGACGCCCCGGCGCCGAAGCCCGACATCCCGGTGGTCGCCGCGGCGAAGTCCCGCAAGAAGATCCCGTACTGGGCGGCACCGGTGCTCCTGCTGCTGCCGGTGTGGGGCATGGTCTACGCGGACTCGGTCACCGAGGCCCCCAAGGTCGAGACCGACCCGATGGTCATCGGTGCCGAGGTCTTCGCCGGCAAGGGCGGCTGCGCCGGCTGCCACGGCGCCGACGGCTCCGGCGGCCCTGCCGGTGCACAGCTCAAGGACGGCCACGCGCTCGAGACCTTCGCCGACCCGCTGGCCATGGTCCACTGGGTGGCCTTCGGCTACGCGGGCGGCGCCCACGACGACGGCACCTACGGCGACGTCAACCGCCCGAAGCTCACCGGCCAGATGCCCGCCTTCAAGGACTCCCTGACCCCCGAGGAGATCGCCTCGGTCGTCATCTACGTCCGCAGCGCCTTCAGCCCGGACCAGTACGACCCGGAGAACGAGCAGGGCTTCACCGCCGAGAACTACGAGGCCGACCCCGACGCGCTGGCCGCCGAGGTCGAGGCCGTCATCGGCAAGGGCCCCGGCGGCGACGTCGACCTCAGCGACATCGCCCGCTCCGGCGCCTGACCACCACCGCACCCGATACGACGCCGAAGAGAGGCCGGCCCCACGGGGCCGGCCTCTCTCGCGTTCGGGCCGACACCACCCCGGCGGCACCAGGGGCCGACGCCGCGGAGTGGGCCGGTGACCGGTGGCGCCCGTACGCTCGGTGCTGCCCTGCCCCCGCCCCGCGCCCAGGATCCGCCATGCCCGCACCGCAGTCCGATCGTGTCGACGTCCTCGTGGTGGGCGGTGGGCCCGCCGGCGCCGCCGCCTCGTACTGGCTGGCCACCGCCGGCCACCGCGTCACCTGCATCGAGAAGAAGGCGTTCCCCCGGGACAAGACCTGCGGCGACGGCCTCACCCCCCGGGCGGTCAAGCAGCTCACCGACATGGGCCTGCACCCGGCGTTGGAGACCTACCACCGCTACGACGGCCTGCGGGCCGTGGCCCACGGCATCACCCTGGAGCTGGCCTGGCCCGATCACCCCGTCTACCCGAGCCACGGCTTCGTCGTCCGCCGGCGCGACCTCGACCAGCTCGTCCTCGAGCACGCGGGCGCCGCGGGAGCCGAGCTGCACCAGGGCACCGAGGCCGTCGCGCCGATCCTGGAGGGCGGCCTCGTGGCCGGCGCGGTGGTGAAGGACAAGGCGAGCGGCCAGACCCGGGAGATCCGGGCCCGCTACACCGTCATCGCCGACGGCGCGAACTCCCGCTTCGGCCGGGCGCTCGGCACGGCCCGCAACCGCAGCTACCCGCTCGGCATGGCCATCCGCACCTACTACGAGAGCCCGCTGCACGCCGAGCCGTGGATCGAGTCGTGCCTCGACGTGCGGGACCGCAACGGCGCCTCGCTGCCCGGCTACGGCTGGATCTTCCCGGTGGGCGACGGGACCATCAACGTCGGCATCGGCCTGCTGTCCACGTTCCGGGACTGGCGCGACGTCAACACGTCCCACCTGATGACCGAGTGGGCCGCCACCGCCCCCGACTACTGGGGCATCGATCCCGAGAACCCCGTGCAGGCGCCCACCGGCGGCCGCATCCCGATGGCCGGCTCGGTCAACCCGAAGGTCGGGCCCACCTGGGCGGTGGTCGGCGACGCCGGCGGCTCGGTCAACCCGTTCAACGGCGAGGGCATCGACTACGCCTACGAGACGGCCCGGCTCGTGTCCGAGTTGCTCGACGAGGCGCTCACGACCGGCGACGGCCTCGCGCTCCAGCAGTACCCGGTGCGGCTCCAGGAGACCTACGGCCTCTACTTCAAGGTGGCCCGGCTCTTCGCCGAGGTGATCGGCCAGCCGCTGCTGATGCGGGAGCTGACCCGGGTGGGCATGCGGTCGCGCAGCCTCATGGACTGGGTCCTGCGGATCATGGCGAACCTGCTCCGCCCCGACGAGCTGGGGCCGGCCGAGGCCGCCTACAAGGCCGCCGCCGCCATCGTCCGGCGCGTCCCCGACCCGCTCCCCTGACCCGGCCGCCTCAGTAGTCGAGGCGGACCTTGTCGAGGGTGCGGCGGCCGAGGTGCTGGATGAGGAGCTTGCGGGCCGGGCTCCACGAGGCGTGCATGGGGCAGTGCTCGTGGCTGTCACAGGGCACGCCGACGACGATGCACATGCCGTCCTCGACCGGGCCGTCGATCAGCTCGATCACCTCGAGGAGCGTGATGGCGCTCAGCGGGCGCTCGATCTGGTAGCCGCCGTGGCGCCCGGGCTCGGAGGAGACGTAGCCGCCCTTCACGAGCGGGTTCATCACCTGGGACATGAAGCCGCCGCTGGTGGCAAGCTCCTCGGCAAGCGCCCGGGCCGAGATCCGGTGACCTCGGCGACCCAGTGTGACCAACGCCCGGACGGCGAGATCCGCCTGCCTTGTAACGTCCAGTCGCACGCTGTAAATATAGGGCACGAAACCCGTAGTCCCCCACTACGGGATCGGGAACAGAGCCACGCAAGGAGCGGACGACGATGTCCAGCACAGGTACCGACGGGAACCCCGACACCACGGGCCCCGACACCAGCGGCCCCAAGCCCTCGCTGCGCCGGCGGGCCTTCCTCGCCGGCGCCGGTGCCGGCGTGGCGGGCACCGGCCTCGCCGCGTTCACCGCCGCCGCCGGCTGGCCCAAGGCCACCAAGGCCCAGGACGACCACGACATGGGCGGCTCCGGCGGCGGCCACCAGATGACCGCCGAGGAGATGGACAAGCACCACGAGGAGGGCATCCAGCTCTTCCTCGACAACATCGAGGAGCCCCTCACCGAGGGCAAGGGGATGCAGGAGCTGGAGTCCACGATGGACGGCGACGTCCGCGTCTTCGAGCTCACCGCCGCCGAGGTCGAGTGGGAGGTCACCCCCGGCCAGAAGTACCCGGCGATGGCCTACAACGGCCAGGTGCCCGGTCCGCTGATCCGCTGCACCGAGGGCGAGACCGTCCGCATCAACATCAAGAACGACCTGAAGGAGAGCACGGCCATCCACTGGCACGGCCTGAAGCTCCCCGCGGCGATGGACGGCGTGCCGTTCCTCACCCAGGACCCGATCAAACCGGGCGAGTCCTTCACCTACGAGTTCGTGGCCAAGAACCCGGGCTCGCACATGTACCACTCGCACAGCAACTCGGCCGAGCAGGTGGGCAAGGGCCTCCTGGGTCCCTTCATCATCATGCCGAAGGACCCGGCCCAGGACCCCGACTTCGACTCGGAGCACACGATCATCCTGAACGACGCCCTCGGCGGCTTCACGATCAACGGCAAGGGCTTCCCCGCCACCGAGTGCTACACGGCGAAGGTCGGCGAGCGCATCCGCTTCCGGTTCATGAACGAGGGCCTCGCCATCCACCCGATGCACCTGCACGGGTTCCCGATGCAGGTCTTCGCCCGGGACGGTTGGAACCTCCCCCAGCCCTACTACTGCGACACCGTGAACATCGCGCCCGGCGAGCGCTGGGACGTGATCGTCGAAGCCGACGAGCCCGGCAACTGGGCGTTCCACTGCCACATCCTCACCCACGCCGAGGGTCCGTCGGGCATGTTCGGCATGGTCACCGCCCTGATCGTCGAGTAGGAGCTGTCATGAGCACGATCACCGAAGCACAGACGAGCGAGCAGGACCAGGCCGCCTCGGAGCGCTCGAAGACCGAGGCCGTGGCGATCTTCGCCATCGCCTTCGCCGCCATCTCCATCCTCACCGCGGTGTTCGCGGTCGGCATCGCCGTCCGCGCCGCCCAGAAGGCCGACGACATCCAGGCGCCCGCCGGCGGTGCCGCGGCGTCCGGCCCCGTCAAGGTGAGCCTCTCGGAGTTCAAGTTCACCCCGAACGAGATCAGCGTCCCCCAGGGCGGCTCGCTCGAGGTGACCAACACCGGCACCACCGCCCACGACTTCAAGGTGGAGGGCATCATCACCAACGCCATCGAGGCCGGCGACAGCCAGCTCGTGGACCTCTCGGCCCTGACCCCCGGCACCTACGACGTGGAGTGCACCATCCCCGGCCACAAGGACTCGGGGATGACCGCCACGCTCACCATCACCTGAGCCCGCGCTCGGTTCGCGGCGACGGCTGTTCTGGGGGACGCCCGTCGTCCGCACTCGGCCGCCACCTCCGGGTGGCGGCCGAGTCGCGTCCCGGCTCGGTGCCGGTACTGCGAACGTGGCACCGAAGTGCCGCACCGGTGCCACGGACCCGTGCCACGTTCGGGCGAGGTCCCCGAACTTGGCACCGAAATGCCGCACCGGTGCTACGCATCCGTGCCACGTTCGGGCGAGGTCCCCGAACTTGGCACCGAAATGCCGCACGGGTGCTACGGATCCGTGCCACGTTCGGGCGGGTCGGGGTCGGGCGGGTCAGCCGGCCTTCGGCGGGTACCAGCCGCCGACGTCGGCGGCGAGGCGCTCCGCCGCCTCCGGGCCGGTGCTGCCCGGTGCGTAGGGCTCCACCGGCGCGTGGGCGTCGAGCACGCCCTGCACGATCCGCCACTGCTGGTCGAGGGTGTCCTCGCGGCCGAAGCGGCGGGTGTCGCCGTCGAGCGCATCGTCCAGGAGGCGCTGGTAGGGCTCCTCGCGACGGCCGAGCACCTCGTCGTAAGAGACGTGCAGGTCGGTGGGGAGCGGCACGAGGTCCTCGCCCGGCTCCTTCACGTGGAGGCGCAGGTCGATGCCGTCGGTCCGCCCCAGCCGGAAGCGGATGAGGTTCGGCCCCGGGTCCGGCGTGCCCTCGGGGGTGAACAGGAGGCGGGGCGGGCGGGCGAAGGTGACCACCGCCTCGGTGGCGGTGACGTCGAGGCACTTGCCGGCCCGGATGAGCCACGGCACGCCGGCCCAGCGCCACGAGTCGATCTCGAAGCGCACCGCCACGTAGGTCTCGACGTCGGAGTCCGCGGCGACGCCGTCCTCGTCGCGGTAGCCCACGTACTGGCCGCGCACGACGCGGTCGGGCTCCAGGGCACGAACCTGGCGGAGCAGCTTCGCCTTCTCGTCCTGGAGCGCGGCGGCATCGGCGCCCACCGGCGGCTCCATGCCGAGCACGGCGACGATCTGGAGCAGGTGGTTCTGCACCACGTCGCGCAGTGCGCCGACCGTCTCGTAGAAGCGGCCGCGGCTGCCCACCCCGAACTCCTCGGCCATGGTGATCTGCACCGACGACACGAAGTTGCGGTTCCAGATCGGCTCCAGCATCGAGTTCGCGAACCGGAACATGAGCAGGCTCTCGACCGACTCCTTGCCCAGGTAGTGGTCGATGCGGAAGATGTCGCGCTCGGGGAACACCCGGTGCAGCGCCGTGTTCAGCTCGTGCGAGCTGGCCCGGTCGCGGCCGAAGGGCTTCTCGACCACGACCCGGCCCCGGGCGGCGAGGCCGCAGCGCCCCAGGCCGGTCACCACGTCATCGAACAGGTCGGGCGGGATCGCGAGGTAGAAGAGCGGGTGGCGGACCCCGTCCAGCTCGGCGGCGAGGTCGTCGAAGACCCCCGCGCTGCGGTAGTCGCCGGACACGTAGCGGACCCGGGCCACGAGCCGCTCGACCACCGCGGGCTCGGCGTCGTCCACCAGCTCGGCCACCGACGCCCGGACCTTGGCCCGCAGCAGGTCGTCGTCGCCCTCGCTGGAGGCGACGCCCACCACCGGCACGTCGAGGCGGTCGTCGGCCTCCAGCCGGTAGAGGGCGGGGAAGATCTTCTTGTGGGCGAGGTCGCCGGTGGCGCCGAAGAGGACGAGCGCGTCGGAGCGGCTCACCGGGTCGGCTCCCCGCCCTCGCGGGCGATGGCGTGGCCGCCGAACTGGTTGCGGAGCGCCGAGACGACCTTCATCGTCACGTCGTCGTCCCGGCGCTGCGAGGCGAAGCGGGCGAACAGCGCCGCGGAGATGACCGGCGCCGGCACGCCCGCGGTCACCGCCTCCTGCACCGTCCAACGCCCCTCGCCCGAGTCGGCGGCCACCGAGGCGATGCCGTCGAGGCCGGGCGTCTCCTCCAGCGCCCGCACGAGGAGGTCGAGGAGCCAGGAGCGCACCACGCTCCCCTCCTGCCAGGAGCCGATCGCGGCGGTCACGTCGATCGCCATCGGGGCGGCGTCGAGGATGGCGTAGCCCTCGGCGTACGCCTGCATCATCCCGTACTCCACGCCGTTGTGGACCATCTTCACGTAGTGGCCGGCGCCGACCGGCCCGACGTGGGCGAAGCGGCCGCCCGGCGCCAGCGCCTCCAGGACCGGCGCGACCGTCGCCACGTCCGCCGGGGCGCCGCCGACCATGAGGGCGTAGCCGTTCTCCAAGCCCCACACGCCGCCGCTCGTGCCGCAGTCCACGAAGCCGATGCCGCGCTCGGCCAGCAGCTCGCCGTGGCGGATCGAGTCCCGGAAGTTGGAGTTGCCGCCGTCGACCACCACGTCGCCCGGCGCCAGCCGCTCGGCGAGCCCGGCCACGGTGGCGTCGGTGACCGGGCCGGAGGGCACCATCGACCAGGCGACCCGCGGGGCGTCGCCGTCGGCCAGCAGGGGCACCAGGCCGTCGAGGTCGGTGGCGTCCGCGCCGGCGACGGCCGGGTCCATGCCCACCACCGTGTGGCCGTGGCGCCGCAGCCGCTCCGCCATGTTGGCGCCCATCTTGCCCAGGCCGATCATGCCGATCTTCATGCGGGTTCCTCTCCCGGTCGCTGTCGGGCCAACTGTTCCACGTGCGCGGCACCCGCCGTCGTCACCGAGTCGCTGGCCGGCCCACTCGCCGGGTGCCAGAGGCGGCGAGCCCGGCCCACGTCGCGCGGTGGACGACGAGCAGGCCATCGTGCCCGACCCGGACGCGACGATGCCCGGACCTCGTGGTCCGGGCATCGTCGGCGGTTCGTCCCCGTCCGGCCCCGCGGCCTCGCCGCGCCGGGACCGTCAGGGGTTGGACGTCAGGGCTTGAAGATGTCGGGACCGAACGCCTGCTTCGGCTGGTTCGGCAGCACCACCGTGGTGAGCGCCTTGTCGGCGAAGGTCTGGCGCTTCGGATCCCACAGCGGGAACAGGTAGCCGATGAGGCAGATCCCGTCGATGATGTGGACGAAGTAGCGGGCGATGCCCATGCCGCCGCCGATGGGCTGGCCGGTCTGCTCGCTTATCACCTTGATGCCCACGACCCGCTTGCCCGGGCTCTGGCCCGTCTCACCGGTCAGGTAGGCGAAGTAGAGCATCACCGCCAGGGCGAGCGCGTAGAAGAGGAACAGGAGCGCCGGGGCGGTGAGCGCGGCGAGGATGAACCCCACGATGTAGAGGGGCACGACGCACGCGGCGTCGATGAGGGTCGCCACGACCCGGCTCCCCCAGTCGGCGTACTGCTCGGGTCCGCCGCCCATGCCGACGGGGGCGCCGTAGCCAGGGGCGCCGTAGCCGGGGGCGCCGCCGGGCGCGGGCGGGGCGGGGGTCGCGGCGTCCGGCGGGTACCACTTGCCGTCGGAGGCCTGCCACCAGCCGGGGCCCTGGGAGGTGTCGCTCATCGTGGGGGTGTCTCCTGCATCGCGGTCGGAGGTCCGGCACGGTAGTCCAGGAAACCGCCGGGTGCGTCGGGTCGCCCCAAGGTCGTGGGGCGCCGCCGACCGGGCGTCGTCCCGGCCGGCGAGCCGGACCGTGGCCGTCAGGCCGTGGGCGAGCGGGGGTCGAGGACCGCGGCGAGGGCAGCCGCGGTCGTGCGGGCGGCCCGGAGGCCGTGGGCCCGGAGGGTGGCGAGGTCGCCGTCAGCCTGGGCCCGCAGCAGCTCCCCGAAGGTGAAGGGGCGCCCGGGGATGGGGGCGTCGGTGGCGTCGTCGGTCACGACCTGGAGGAACACGCCGGTGGGTGGGCCGCCCTTGTGGAGCTGGCCGGTGGAGTGCAGGAAGCGGGGGCCGAGGCCGAAGGTGGTGGCGACGCGGTGGCGGTCGCGCAGCTCCAGCCGCAGCGCCTCCAGGCGGGCCACCTCCGGCGCCGCCGGGTCCACGAACGCCTGGAGCGCCAGGTAGTCGCCGGGCCGCACCGAGGCGAGCACCTCGTCCAGGTCGCGCGGGTCCACGGCGGGCGGCGGGGTCTCGCCGGAGAGGACGGCGTTGGTGGCGGCCTTGGCCTCGGCCACGTTCGGTTGGTCGAACGGGTTGATGCCGAGCGCGGCGCCGCAGAGCGCGGTGGCGACCTCCCACAGGAGCACCTGCGCGCCCAGGTCCGCCAGGGCGTCGAAGGCGAGGTGGACGACGGGGTGGCCGGCGTCCGCGAGCACGTCGAGGCCGACGGCCTGCTCGACGTCGCCGATCGCGACGAACAGCCGGTCGTCGCCGTAGACGTCGAGCGGGCCGAGGGGTTCGTCGGCCACCGGGATCACGCCGGTGCCGGCCTTGCCGGTGGACTCGGCGAGGAGCTGCTCCAGCCAGAGCCCGAACGACTCGATGCGGGGGTCGAGCAGGAGCGTGAGCTTGTCCCGGCCGGCGCGGACCCCGGCGGCGAGCACGGCGCCGAGCCGCAGCCCGGCGTTGGCCGCGGCGTCGGGGTCCCCGAGCGCGGGCGTGACCCGCTCGGCTGCGCCCAGGAGCGCGGCCCGATCGATGCCGGCGAGCGCGGCGGGCACCAGGCCGAAGTAGCTGAGCGCCGAGTAGCGGCCGCCGATGTCGGGCCGGTTCTCGAAGACCTCCCGGAAGCCGCGGCTCCGGGCCAGCTCGCCCAGCTCCGAACCCGGGTCGGTGACGGCCACGAACCGATCGCCACGGCCCGATCGCTCCCAGAAGAGGTCGAGGTGGCTGCGGGTCTCGACCGTGCCGCCCGACTTGGACGAGGCGACGAAGATCGTGCGCTCCAGCGGCACGTCGGCCAGCGCCCGGCCGACGGCGTCGGGGGCGGTGGAGTCGAGGACCGACAGGTGCAGGCCGCCGTCGAGCGGCCCGTAGGAGCGGGCCAGCACCTCGGGGAACAGGCTGGAGCCGCCCATGCCCATGACGAGCGCGTGGGTGCAGCCGTCGGCCCGGGCCCCGGCGGCAAGCGCGTCGAGGCGGGGCGCGTCGGCGGCCATCTCCGCCGCGACGGTGAGCCAGCCGAGCCGGTCGGCCAGCTCGGTCGGGTCGTCGGACCACAGCGTGTGGTCGCGCCGCCACAGCCGCTCGACCGCGTCCCGCTCGCCCAGCTCCGCGAGGACGTCGTCGACGGCCCCGGCGAGCGGGCCGAGTCGTTCGCGACGGATACCAGCAGCGGTCATCGGGTGCTCCTCGGGTGGTGGCGGACCGACCCCCGTTCCTACCCCGCCCACCCGCCCGACGCACGACGCGCCCGACCGGCCGACGATCAGCCGCTGCGGGGGTTGCGAGACGGCCTCCACGACGGTCGTCCCGGAGCCGAGCCGGCAGCCGTCCCCTCCGATCGGTCGACGTGCTCGCCGGGCGGTCAGCCGGTGGACGCGGCGGCCTGGGCTGCGGTGGCGGCTCGGGTGGTGATCTCGTCCACGACCTCGTCGGTGTGGGCGAGGCCGGGGAACAGGATCTCGTAGGCGCCGGGCGCCAGGGCGAGGCCGGCGTCGAGGGCGGCGTGGAAGAAGCGGGCGTAGGCGGCCTCGTCCACGGCCCGGGCGCCGTCGTAGTCCCGGGGGGCCTCGGCGCCGAAGTGGAGGCCGACGAGCGGACCGACCCGGGGGACGGTCACGGTGAGGCCGGCCGCCGTCAGGGCATCGGCGAGGCCGGCGGCCAGGCGGTCGGCACCGGCCTCCAGGCGCTCGTAGGCGTCGTCGTCCAGGAGGTCGAGCGCGGCGAGCCCGGCGGCGGTGGCGAGCGGGTTCCCCGACAGGGTGCCGGCCTGGTACACGGGGCCGAGCGGCGCCAGCTCGTCCATGAGGTCGGCCCGGCCGCCGAAGGCGCCGACGTTCAGGCCGCCGCCGATCACCTTCCCGAAGGTCGAGAGGTCGGGGGTCACGCCGTAGCGGCCCTGGGCGCCCCCGCGGGCGACGCGGAAGCCGGTGATGACCTCGTCGAAGACGAGGAGGGCGCCGACGCGGTCGCACTCGGCCCGCAGCCCGGCGAGGAAGCCGTCGACCGGCGCCACGAGGCCCATGTTGGCGGCCACCGGCTCCACGATCACGCAGGCCACGGTGCCGTCCAGCGTCGGCACCCGGTTGTAGGGGACGACGGTCGTCTCGGCCACCGCGGAGGCCGGCACGCCGGCCGAGCCGGGCACGCCGTCCCCGGCGTCGAGGTGGGCCACCGCGCTGCCGGACTCGGCCAGGAGCACGTCGCCGTGGCCGTGGTAGTTCCCGGCGAACTTCACCACCCGGCTGCGGCCGGTGGCGCCGCGGGCCAGGCGGATGGCGGTCATGGTGGCCTCGGTGCCGCTGGAGACCAGGCGGACCTTCTCGCACGACGGCACCCGGCGCCCGATCTCCTCGGCCAGCAGCACCTCCCGCTCGGTGGGGGCACCGTAGGAGGTGCCGTCGCCGGCGGCCGCCCGCACGGCCTCCACGATCCTCGGGTGGGCGTGGCCGGCGATGATCGCGCCGTAGGACTGGACGAGGTCGAGGCGCTCGGTGCCCTCGGCGTCCCAGATGCGGGCGCCCTCGGCCCGGGCGACGAAGTAGGGGGTGCCGCCGACCGCCTTGAACGCCCGGACCGGCGAGTTCACCCCGCCGGGGATCACCCGCTGGGCTCGGTCGAACAGCTCCTGGTTGGTGGGCACGGGGCTCCCTCGTTCTGCGGTGGTGACGGCGACGGTGCGGTGGGTGACGGCGACGGCTCGGTGACGGCGACGGCGACGGCTCGGTGACGGCGGTGGGCGGGCGGTGGGTCGGCACGGTCAGAGGACCGCGGCGACCTCCTTGGCCAGGTAGGTCAGGATCAGGTCGGCACCGGCCCGCTTGATGGCGGTGAGGTGCTCCAGGGCCACGGCGTCGCCGTCGATCCAGCCGGCCTCGGCCGCGGCCCTTATCATCGAGTACTCGCCGGACACGTGGTAGGCGGCGAGGGGCAGGTCGTGCTCGGCCCGGACCCGGGCGAGCACGTCGAGGTAGGCGAGGGCGGGCTTCACCATGAGCAGGTCGGCGCCCTCGGCCACGTCGAGGCGCACCTCCTCCAGCGCCTCGCGGGCGTTGCGGGGGTCCTGCTGGTAGGCGCGGCGGTCGCCACCGTCGGCGATCTCCACGTCGACCGCGTCGCGGAAGGGGCCGTAGAGGGCGGAGGCGTACTTGGCGGCGTAGGCGAGGATGGCCACCTCGGCGTGATCCTCCTCGTCCAGGGCGTCTCGGATGGCGGCGACCTGGCCGTCCATCATCCCGGAGGGGGCGACGACGTCGACGCCGGCCTCGGCCTGGGCGACGGCGACCTCGGCGTAGCGGTCGAGGGTGGCGTCGTTGTCGACGGTGCCGGCCGGGGTCACGATGCCGCAGTGGCCGTGGTCGGTGTACTCGTCCAGGCAGAGGTCGGCCAGGAGCACCACGTCGTCCCCGAGGTCGTCGCGGAGGTCGCGCAGGGCCACCTGCACGATGCCGTCGGGGTCGTCGGCGCCGGAGCCCTCGGCGTCCTTGTGCTCGGGGATGCCGAACAGGATCACGCCGGGGACGCCGAGGTCGCGCAGCTCGGCCACCTCGGCGCGCAGCGACGCCCGGGTGTGCTGCACGACACCGGGCAGGGAGGCGATGGGCTGGGGTTCGTCGATGCCCTCGCGGACGAACAGCGGGGCGATCAGGTCCGCGGGGGTGAGGGTGGTCTCGGCGACCATCCGCCGGAGGGCGGGGGTGCGGCGGAGGCGGCGGAGGCGACGTTGGGGGAACACGGCGCCAGCCTACGGGCGGGCCCCGACCGCGGCGACGGCCGCCGCGGCGAGGTCTCGGGCCGCGACGAGGCACCCGTCGACGTCGGTGCCCCGGTGGGCGGCGGCGAGCCAGCCGGCGGCGAACGCGTCGCCGGCGCCGGTGCTGTCGACGGCATCGACCTCGGCGGCCTCCACGTAGCGCCGGCGGGTGCCGTCCGTCCAGGTGGCGCCGTGGCGGCCGTGCTTGTGGACGAGGGCCCGGCAGGCCGACAGGATCGGGCCGGGGCCGCCCAGGGCCTCGACCTCGTCGTCGTTGGCGAAGAGCAGGTCGCAGCCGGCGATCCAGTCGAGGAACCGCGCCGCGCCGACCGACCGCAGCGGCGCGGCGCTGGCGGCGTCGACCGACACGGCCACCCCACCGGCCCGCGCCCAGGCGAGGGCCCGCCGGGCGGCGTCGCGGGAGCCGTCGCCGAGGAGGGCGTAGCCCGACAGGTGGAGGTGGGCCGCGGGCCGGGCGTCGAGCGTGGCGACGTCGAACCGGTCGAGGTGGGCGTTGGCGCCCCGGTCGGGGAACATCGTCCGCTCCCGGCTGCGGTCCACGATCACCACGCAGGTGCCGGTGGCGGCGTCGGCCACGACGGGCCCCACGTGGTCGACCCCGTGGCGGGCGAGGTCGGCCCGGGCGACGCGGCCGACGTCGTCGCCGCCGATGCCGGCGACGAGGCGGGGGGGGGCGCCCGGCGGGCCCAGCCCGAAGGCGGGGGTTGGCGGGGGGCCGCCGCCCCCCCCGGCGGCTCCGGC
>Ga0182792_1000080_pt1 | contig 91628 bp, 72 predicted proteins | sample Passage237B_FD_130497 | JGI IMG/M metagenome (GOLD analysis project Ga0182792, IMG submission 130497) | Cellulose adapted compost microbial communities from Newby Island Compost Facility, Milpitas, CA, USA - Passage2 37B (version 2) (version 2) ...
AGCTGCTCGAGACGGAGCTGCACGCGGTTGTCGCGCGAGACCGCGCTGAGGTCGCGCAGTTTCGCCTGCTCGGCCTCCTTCGCATGGAGCGTGGAGCGATCCGTGCCGGTGGCCTTGGCGTAGCGATCGTTGAACGCATTTTCCGCGCGGTCGGCCTTGCGCTGCGCGGAAGCGCCGGGCGCGGCGCCGCCGGAGGACGGCGTGATGGCGCGGGCGCGACGCAGCGCGAGCAGATCGTCCGCCATCTGGGCGCGGCGGGCCTTGAGGCTCTCGAGCGACTGGCCGAGGCGCTCGGCTTCGGCCTTGTGGTCGAGCATCTGGCTCTCGAGTTCGGGCAACTGGCGCTCGATGTCGTCGATGCGCGCGAGACCGGCGACGGTGAGGTCTTCGCGGCCGGCGCGCAGCGCGGTCTCCGCCTCGTCCTCGAGACGATTACGCTCCTGCGTGAGGCGCTCGATGGCCTTCGTGACGTGGTGCTTGCGGGCGAGCGATTCGCCCTGCGCGGTGTGAACCTCCTCGATCGCGCCGTCCACTTCGCGAATGGCGGCCTCGAGGATGCCCTCCTCGTTGAGCCCCTCGATCTTGTCGACAAGGGAATGGGCGGTGCTGGTCAGCACCCGGGCGATGCGGTCGCGTAGTCGGTTTTCCATGACGTTATCCTTGGTTGAGGGCTGAGGTTTCGGACGAAAGGGAGGATGCGGAAGGAGTGGCGGGAGCGGAGGAAGCGGCGAGGCGCGCCGCTTCGGTTAAAACGCCATCGAGCTCGGGGCGCGTCTGGGCTTGATGACGGATCTGCCGCGGATCGAGCGCGGCACTGCGGAGAAGTTGGCGAGCCGTGCGGCTCCAACGACGAGCCAAACGAGCTTCGAGTTCGGGAAGGTGTTTTTCCGGAGCGCTCGTGAGATTGTCGGTCTGCGCGAGGAGAAGCGCGGACATCTCGATGACGCTGCGGGCCAGCTCTTCGGCGATCTCGGAGCCCTGCCCTTGCAGGCGCTGACGTTGCAAAGCCTGCAAAGTCGGCTCCAGCGCCGACTCCACCAACTCCAGCGCGCGGGCGAGATCATGCCGCGACTCGAGCAAGGTGAGCTGCTGCCGCACCAGACGCGTCATGCGCTCCCCGTTGCTCAAGCCCGGCATCGCGGCGACGATCCGTTCCCAATCGGCCTCGTCGAGACGAACGTTCACTTGGATTCCCATAACGCCAAAACAAATCGCTACACTTTTGTAGCAAATCAAAACAAATCGGTAGGCGTGGAATTTTTAGGGGCTTGTGTAACGCAACTCAAACATCCCGCCCCCGCCTCACCTGCGTTTCACCCAGCCGCCAGCCTCACATCTCCGGCAGATGCGGCGCGGAGGTGCTCGATCAGAGCCGGGTCGTCCTTCGCCGGATAATCGTCCGGCACCCGCAGCACCACGATGGGCAAGCCGGCGCACTCCTCGGGAAACTTTTCCCGGATGCGCTCGGCGTGTTTGCGCTCCATACAGAAGACGCGATCCGCCCAGCCGAGGTGGCAGGCGGTCACTTTTATGCGCGCGCCATTCTCCGTGCCCGCCGAGCGGACGTCGTAGCGCGGGTGGCCTTTGAACAACCCCTCGGCGGTCGGGCTGCGCCAGCGGTTGCGCGAGCAGAGGAAGAGCAGTTTGTCGCGCGGCATCGCGATGGTTCAGGCGCGCGGCGCGGAGTTCGCGGGGCCTTCTTTGGCACGCACCAAAATCTCCGCGTGCAAGCGCTCCAACTCCGGCACGGGCACGCCGAGCCGACGTGCGCGACGTAGCGGTTCGCCCCAGATCGGTTCGAGCTCGAGCGGACGGCCCGCCAGCCAATCGAGCATCGTCGAGGGCTTGTAACGCATGCCCCGCGTGCGCTCGCGTTGGTCGTCGATAAACGCGTCGGAGATCTCGACACCTTCGGCGCGCGCGACCGCTTGCACCTCGCGCATAAGCGCGCGCACCCGGGCTTCGTTTTCCGGATCGCGCAAGGTCTCGTCGCTCGTCACGCCGCCGAGCGCGATGCTCAGTCCGTTGAACGGCACGTTCCAAACCAACTTGTGCCAACGCGCGGCCAACAGGCTGTCGCGCACGCGGATCTTCACGCCCGCCGCGGCGAACACCTCCGCCACCGCCTGCGTGCGCGGCCCCGCGGGCCGCCCGAATTCACCGAGCTCGATGTAGCCCGGCTCCGAGCAGATAACCTCGCCGGAAGCGAGACGGTTGACCGCGACGAAACACAGGGCGCCGAGCGTGCGTTCCGCTCCCGCGATCTCCGCCACGGCTTCGTCGACACCGAGTCCGTTCTGCAAATTCACCACCGCGGTCCCCGGCCCGAGCAAGGGCGGCAACAAGCGCGCGAGTTGATCGTTCGCGGTCGCCTTCAACGCGATGACGACGAGATCGACCGGCCCCGCCTCCTCCGGCGTCGAGACCGCGCGGATCGGTTTCACCGCGTGTCGCTCGCCGGCGTATTCGAGCACGAGCCCGTTTTCGCGCAGACGCGCGACATCGCTGCGCGCCACGAACGTCACCTCACGCCCGGACCGGGCGATGCGTCCGCCATAATAGATGCCCAGCGCTCCCGCGCCGACGATCGCGACCGTTTGAATCATCCCCTATGCCTGCCCGTCCCCGCCCTTCGCGGTCAACTCTTCGCCCGCGCCCTTTTTCTTCCAACGTCGCATCAGGACTCTCGCCGGCCACGCCACGGCCAACTGATAGAGCGCCAGCGCGAGCAACATGCCCACACCCGCATAAACGAAGCCCTCCGCCGTGACCGGCACCGCGGGTTTGAAAATCTCCCAGGTCCGCGCGGCGATGTCGCCGTCCACGTGACGGAGAAACACGAAGGGCCGCTCCCAGAGAGAAGCTTCCCGCAACGCGGCCTCCGCCGCGGCGAGCGATTCCACCCTCGCCTGCGTGTCGGCGATCACGCCGCCGAGCTTCGCCACCGGCTCCACCGTCTGCGCCTTCGTGGTGTCGATCAACTGCTGCAACGTGATGCCGCTCTGCTTCGCCACCACCTCGAAGCTCGCGAGCTGACGCCGCGCCTCGTCGAGGTGCCCGCCGAGTCGTTGAAGGTATTGCTGAAAAAACTCCGGCGCCTGCGAACACGCGATCGCGCCGACGACGCACAGCACGCGGTCGAGCAGCGTTTCGCCGAAACGTCCGATCGGACGGAGAGGCGCGAGCCAGGGAGTCTTGGACATGCACGGGAGAATGTGCGCGCCACGACGCCGTGCAATCCGTCAACGCGCCTCGAACGCCCCGTCCGCCCGTTTCGCCACGAGCCGCTTCAGCTCCAGCATCATCAACGTAGCCGAAAGCGTGTGGCTCGGCAGTCCGCTCGCCGCCACCAGCGCGTCGGGCGACAGGAGCGCGCCGCCCGCGAAGCAGGTTAAAACCTTCGCCTCGTCCGCGCTCAGATTCGCCGGAACCGCGACCGACTTTGCGGCGACGGCGGCTGCGGGCGTCGTGGTGTTCTCCGCTTTATCCGGGATCGGCGCCACCCCCGCCGGACCGAAACCTTCGAGATAGTTCAACTCGCTCAACACGTCGTCCACCGAGGTGAGCAACGTCGCCCCGTCGCGGATCAACTGATGACACCCCGCGCTGCTCGGCTGGTCGATCCGCCCCGGCACCGCGAAGACCAGGCGCCCCTGCTCGGCCGCGAACCTCGCCGTGATCATCGAGCCACCGCTCACATCGCTCTCGGCCACGATCACCGCACGACACATGCCGGCCACGATGCGGTTGCGCATCGCGAAGGACTGTTTGTCCGCGCGCCGCCCGAAGGGAAACTCGGTCAAAATCGCGCCGCCGTTGTCCTCGATGCGACGGTAGAGCGTCAGGTTCTCCGGCGGATAAACGATGTCGATGCCGTTGCCCAATATCGCCGCCGTGCGCCCGCCCGCCTCGAGCGCGCCCTCGTGCGCGCAGGTGTCGATACCGCGCGCCAAACCGCTCACCACGCAAAAGCCCAGCCTCGCCAACTCGTGGCCGAGCTTCCTCGCCGTCGCCTGCCCGTAGAGCGTCGTCCGCCGCGAACCCACGATCGCCACGCAGGGCGCGTCAAAGGTGTAGTCCCCGCGTCGATACAATCCGAGCGGCGCGTCGGCCAGCTCGCGCAGCAGCGGCGGATAGGCCGCGTCGCGGCAGGTCACGAAAACCGCGCCCGCCTGCGCCAGCCGCGCCTCCTCCTTCGCGAGGTCGACGAGTTCGCGCCAGCGCCGCAGGTTGCCGCTGATCTTCGGCCCCACCCCCTTCACCGCCTCCAGTTCCGCCGCGGGCGCCTCGAACAGCCGCCGAGGATCGTCGCCGAAGGCCGCGAGCAAACGATTGGTCGTGATCGGCCCGATGTCGGGCAACGCGTTCAAAACCAGAAACGCCTGCGTGACGGTGAGTTCTCTCATTCGCCACAAGCTCGCAAAACCGCCGGCAAAAAGTCGAGCAACTGCGTCGTTCGCACCGCGGTCGGCCCGTGGACCCGCGCCACGGCGTCCGCCGCGCGCCCGTGCCAGACCACCGCCCGCGCCGCCGCGCCGAGCGGATCACCGGGCGTCTGCGCGAGCAGGGTTCCCGCGAGCCCCGCCAGCAGGTCGCCGCTCCCGCCGCGCGCGAGCACCGGCCCGCCGAAAAAACTGTGGTAGGTCGTCGCCCCGGCATCTTCCCCGCCCCGCCCGTCCGCGCCGACGGTCTCGATCCGCGTGATCGGCCCCTTGCGCACCACGACCGCGCCGGACGGGATCGCCTCCGCGATGCGCGCGTATTCGCCCGCGTGCGGCGTCAGGATACGCGCGGCCTCGCCCGCCGCCACGATCTCCGGTTGCAGGGCGTCCGCGTCGATCACGAGCGGACGCGGCGACTCGCGCGCGATTTCCTGCGCGAAGGTCCGCGTCTCGCGCTCGCCTCCCATCCCCGGCCCGAGCACGACCGCGCTCGCGCGCCCAAAAGCTTCGCGCACCAAGTGCAGCCCTTCGAGCGCCAACCCGCCGTCGGGCGTCTCGGGCAGGCCGAGCCAGATCGCCTCCGGCACCTGCGCCGCGAAGGCCGGCACGAGCGTTTCCGGCACCGCCGCCGTCACGAGCCCCGCGCCGCCGCGCAACGCCGCGAGCGTCGCCATCAAGGCCGCCCCCGGATAACGCCGCGAGCCCGCGACGATCAGCGGATGGCCGAAGTGACGCTTGTCGCCGTGCGGCGCGCGCAGCCCGTGCAAGGGATCGAGCACCCGCCCGCCGAGCACGTGCCGCGTGTGCGCCACGCCGTTCAGCGGAAAACCGAGGTCGATGAAGCGCAGTCGGCCGGCGTTCGGCAGCTCAAGCAAGGGCGCCTTCACGATGCCCGTCGCGTAGGTGAAATCGGCCCGGAACGCCGGCGGCTCGCCGAGTCCGCTCGGCATATCGACCGCCGCGCGCAGTCGGGCCGGCGTGGCGTTCGCGCGCGCCAGCACCGCGGCCGCCGCCGCATCGAGCGGCGGGCGAAATTGAAAACCGAACACGCCGTCGATGATCACGTCGTAGCCCGGCGCCCATTCCGCGCGCGCATCGGGCGACAACACCCGCGCCTTCGTTTCGAGATCCGCCCAGGCCCGGCGTGCGAGCGGACGCAGGCCGCGTTCGCCGAAGACGAACACCACATCGACCGCGACGCCGTCGCGACATCGCTGCAGCTCCGTCGCCGCGATCAACGCGTCGCCGGCGTTGTGTCCCTTGCCCGCCAGCACGAGCACGCGCGCCGCCTCCGGCCACGGCCCGATCTCGGCAAAATCCTCGCGGATGCCGCGCGCGACGCCGCGCCCCGCCGCCTGCATCGCCGGCCACTCGCGCGCCTCGTCGCCGCCAAAATAGTCCGCCTCGAAGGCCTTCGCCTCCTCGCAGCTCAGAATGGGATACGCGCCGTGCATGGTGCCTCGCTCTACCGGGCCCGCCGCCGCTTGGCCAGCGCCGCCTCGCCCGCGGCCCGCGTTTTCCCGCGCCCGCCTTCGCTTCTCTCGTAGTGCGCGCGAAAATCCCGCGGCGACATGTGCTTTCGCTCGCGAAAACGCCGGTTGAAATTCGCGAGGTTTCCGAAGCCGCAGGCGAAGGCGATCTCCGCCACCGAGCGGTCCGTCTCCGCCAGCAGGCGCGCCGCGCGCGCCACGCGCAGCTCGTTCACGTGGTCCACGAAACTCCGCCCGGCCATGCGTTGGAAAAAACGCGAAAACGCCGAGGGCGTGAGGTGCACCGCCTGCGCCACCTGTCGCAGATACAGCGACTCGTCCGCGAGGTGCGTCTCGATGAAGGCCAGCGCGCGCTCGAAACGCCGCCGCGCCCCCTGCCCCGCCGACGGCGCGTAGCCTTCGGACGCCAGCAGACGCGCCTCGTCCGTCCGCGCCAGCCGGTCGAGCAACAACGCCAACTTGCACCACGCCTCCAGCCCGCTCGCCGTCGTCAGCGCGACCAGCGTCTCGCGCTCCCGCTCCGCCACCGTCGTGGAAAACGCCACGCCGCGCGCCGCCCGCGCAAGCAGGTCCTTGATCGCGAAAAACTCCGCGCCTGCCGTCGCCTCGCCGCCGAAGAGCTCGGGCGGAAACTGCACCACCACCGCGCGGTGCGCGCGCGCCCTGCCCCGCGGCGATTCCGAGGACCACGTGTGCGGCAGCCCGCCGCCGAGAAGCACGAGATCGCCCGGCCCGTAGCTTTCGATGTGATCGCCCACCACGCGCGAGCCGCCGCCGGCCTCGATCCACGTCAGCTCCACCTCCGGATGGTAGTGCCACGAGAACGGAAAGGCCGACTCCACCCGCCGGAACGCGACGAAGGACTGCTCGGCGGAACGCGAACGACGGGGCTCGAGACGGGGCTTCATGTTGCGGAGACAGCGATGCGAGTGCTTTCGGAAAAGAGCAAAATAATACCAATACCGGCCGCCAGCGTAGCAGCGCGGGACCGCCTTCCCGGCCATATTAGCGCGCTTTCTCCGCCCCATTATGAAACCCGCCTCCTCCGTGCTCGAAAACTACGCTCCGCACGCCGGTCTTCCCCCGCTCGCCGGCGTCGCCGGCTTCGCCGAGGTCGCCGCCACCGGCCTCTCCGTCGAGACCTCCGTCACCCGCCTCAAGCGCCACCACTGGGCCTTCCGCCGCCTGCACGAGATCTTCATCAAACGCCTCACCGCCGAGCCGATCTACGAGCTGAAGATGGCCTTCAGCCTGCACGCGCACTACTGCGCCGAGCACGCCGCCGCCCTCCGCAAACGCGTGGCCGAGATGCGCGAGCCTCCGCTCGGGCTCGACGTCTCCCCTGGCGCCGCGCTCGACGCCTTCTTCGACGAGATCCTCGCCGCGCCCGACGCTCCCGCGCTCGTCCTCGGGCTCTACGAGTTCGCCGTGCCCGCGCTCGCCGACGCGCTCCGCCGCCACATGGACGAGACCAACAAGCTCGTCGACCACCCGTCTTTCCGCGTCTGCCGCTTCGCGCTCCTCGAAGTCGAGGAGATCCGCGACTACGGCCGCCAGGCGGTCCTCGCCCTCGTGAGCGACGAGCGCCGGGCCCAGCTCGCCGAGTGGACCGCGCTCCTGCGCACGCTCCTCGATCTCGCCGGCGGGATCGACGTCTCCCGTCCCGCGCAGTCCGACGCCGTGCCGCCGCGCCTGTTCTCCGTCCGCCCGCACGTCTACGACAAGGTGCCGCGCCGCGACCACCGTTTCCCCGATCCCTACAACATGGGCGTCCACGCCGAGGTCTTCCTCTACGACGAAACCATGCCCGTGGAGCCGAAGACGCTCATGCTCTACTACAAGCGCCTCCGCGAGATCGACGTGCCCGAGATGATGGCCTCGATCATCGCCGAGACGACGGACAAGCCCTGGGACTACACCGTCGACATGACGCGCCAGCTCTGGGACGAGGCGCGCCACGCCATGATGGGCGAGGTCGGCTTCGTGCAGGCCGGCGTCGACTGGCGCAAGCTCGTGCGGATCAACTTCACCTGGTCGCTCGCGCTCAACACCCAGCTCTCCCCGCTCGAGCGCCACGCCGTGCTCTACTTCATCGAGCAGGGCCTCATGCCCAAGACCGGCAAACGCTTCGAGTGGGAGACCGCCATCGCCGCCGGCGAGGGCTTCGCCGCGCTCATCCAGGACTACGACTGGGCCGACGAGGTGCTCCACGCCCGGGTCGGACGCGACTGGTATGTGAAGCAGATGGGCGATCCGAAGGCCGCGATCGAGTTCGGCGACGCCTCCTGGTCGCGCGTGCTCATCGACTGGCGCAGCTACCTCGAACAGGGCCTCACCAAGCACGAAAACTGGTGGCCGGAACTCTACCGCGAATGGTGCCGCGCCCGCGGCGTCGAGCCCGATCCCGCCGTGCTCGCCTACTCCACGACCTACGAGGCCGCACGCGCCGACCTCAAGGAACTCAGCGCCTCCGCCTGAACGCCCCCGACCGTCGCGTATCCACGTTTCCATGACACTCAAAGACACCTGTTGCGTCGTGACCGGCGCCGCCCGCGGCATCGGCTTCGCCCTCGCCTCCGCCCTCCACGCCGCCGGCGCGCGCGTCGTCCTCAACGACATCGATCCCGACGCCGTCCGCACAGCGGCCGGCCGCCTCGGCTCCGGTCGCGCCCTCGCCGTCGCCGGCGACATCGCCCGCGCGGCCGACGTCGCCGCGCTCCTGCGCGACGCCGAAGCCGCCTTCGGTCCCGTCGTGGTCTGGATCAACAACGCCGGACTCGCCCGCCACCGCCCCATCCCCGACTACACCGAGGCGGAAATCGACCTCATGCTCGCGGTGAACCTCAAGGGCACGATTCTCGGCAGCCAGGCCGCGCTCCGCGCCATGGCCCCGCGCCGCCGAGGTCACATCGTCAACATCGTCTCCACCGCGAGCCTGCGCGGCGTGCCCACCGAGACGGTCTATTGCGCCGCCAAGTGGGGCGCGCGCGGTTTTACCCAGGGCCTGCGCGAGGAGGCCGCGCCCTTCGGCGTGCGCGTCACCGCGCTCCTGCCCGGCGGGGTCGACACCGCGTTCTGGGACGACGCCGCGCGTGACCGCGACCTGCCACGCGACAAGTGGCTGCGCGCCGAGGATATCGCCTCCGCCACGCTCGCGCTCCTCGCCCTCCCCGACCACGCCGTGCCGCAGGAACTCGTGCTCCGCGCCATGCACGACCGGGATTTCTCCTCGTGAGCACGCCCGCCGCCGCACCGGTCGCGTTTCGCACGGTCGAGATCTCCGATCCACGCCACGAGACCGACGACCTCCGCCACGTAACGGTGAAGAGCCCCGCGCTCGGCCAGCGCGCCGACCTCACGGTGCACGTTCCCCCGGCCGCGCGCGGCGTCTCCGACGCACCGCTCGTCATCCTTCTTCACGGCGTCTACGGCAGTCACTGGGCCTGGGCGCTCAAGGGCGGAGCGCATCGCACCAACGCCCGCCTCCAACACGAGGAAGGCCTGCCGCCTTTCGTGCTCGCCATGCCCTCCGACGGACTCTGGGGCGACGGCAGCGGCTACCTGCCGCACCGCACGCAGGATTTCGAACGCTGGATCGTCGACGAGACGCCCGCGGCGGCGGCGCTCGCGGCGGACTGCATCACGCCCGGGTCGCCCGTCTTCATCGCCGGTCTCTCGATGGGCGGTTTCGGCGCGCTGCGTCTCGCGGGCAAATATCCCGCGCGCTTCCGCGCCGCCTCCGCGCACTCCGCCATCACCGAGTTTTCGCAGATGAAGGACTTCGTCGAGGAACGCCTCGGCGCCTTCACCGCGCTGGAGGAGGACCGCTCCGTGCTCGACACCTTGCTGCGGCACCGCGACCGCCTGCCGCCCATCCGTTTCGACTGCGGTCTCGACGACCCGCTGCTCTCCGCCAACCGCGCCCTCCACGCCGCGCTCCGCAACGCCGGCATCTTCCACCTCTACGCGGAGTCGCCCGGCGGCCACGAATGGTCCTACTGGGAGACCCAGCTCGCCGAAACCCTGCGCTTCTTCGCCCGCGTGCTCCGAGCCCGGTCTTTTCCATGAATTCCGCTCCGCTTTTCCCGCGACGGGCCCGCTCTGGAACAACACCTGGTGGGCCGATCCCATTCTGCTCGGTCGCTACCCCGAGGCCGGTCTGCACGCCTACGGCGACGCCGTGCCGCGCGCGAAGCCCGGCGACTTCGAGACGCTGCGCCAGCCGATCGATTTCTTCGGCGTCAATCTCCGCAACAGCCGCGCCTGGCGCGCGGGCGCGGACGGACGCCCCGAGGAGGCGCCCGCCGCCCTCGCCCGCCCGCTCACGCACAACCTCCGGGAACTCTCGCGCGAGGGCGCGCGCTGGGTGCCGCGCTTCCTGCACGAACGTTACGGCCTGCCCGTCGTCATCAGCGAAAACGGCGTGTGCAACCTCGACTGGCCCTCGCGCGACGGCCGCGTGCACGATTCGCAGCGCATCGACTACACCGCGCGTTATCTCGAAAACCTCGCGCTGGCCATCGCCGACGACGTGCCGGTGCGCGGCTATTTCCACTGGGCCTTCCTGACACCTTCGAGCGGGAGCAGGGTTACAAGCTCCGCATGGGCCTTGAGTATGTGAACCACGCCGGCGGCGGGCGGCGCAGGCCGAAGGGCTCCTTCCACTGGTATCGACGCGTTATCGCGACGCGCGGCGCACGCCCGTCGGACGCGGGCTGAAAGACCGTCGCCCGACGATCAGGCCCGCGCCGGCGCGGCGGTCGAGTTGCGCACCACCAGGCTGGTCGGCAGCACCACCTTGCGCGGCGCGCGCTTCACGACCTCCTCCGGATCCATCTGCAACATCGCCTGCAATTCGCGCACGCCGGTCTGTCCGATCTCCTCGATCGGAATCCGCACCGTCGTCAACGAAGGATGCAGCGAGGACGCCATCGGGAGATCGTCGAAGCCCGTGATGCTGATGTCCTCGGGCACGCGCAGCCCGAGCTGTTGCGCGCGGCCGATCGCGCCCGCCGCGACGCCGTCGCCGAAGCAGTAGAGCGCGGTGGGACGCTCCTTGCAGCGGGTGATGTTGTCCATCGCGTCGATGCCGCCCTGGGGGCCCAGCGGACCGAAGAAACAGTATTCCGGCGGGAGCGGGATGCCATGCTCCGTGAGCACCGCCTCGATCGTGCGACGCTGTTCGAGGATGTTGTAGGCGTTGGCCCCGAGCGGCCCGAGGCAGAACGCGATGCGCCGGTGCCCGAGCCCGATCAGATGGGCCAGCGTCTGGCGCGTGCCGCTCGCATAGTCCGGCACCACGGAGGTCATGCCCTGCAAAGGCTGGTATTGGCTCAGGTAGACGATGCGCGCGTTCTTTTCCTGCATCGCCTCGAGCAGGCTGAGATTCGCCTGCCCCGCGCAGAGAAACTTCGTGGCCGTGCCGTCGAGCAGCGGCGCCGGCAGGGCCTCGGGATGCTCGCGGTAGTCGATCGAGTCGTCGAATTGGCAGAACATCACCTGCCCCGTCGCCAAAGCCTCCACCACGCCCGCGAAGATGTGCGAGTAGTAGGGGTTGCGCAGGCCGTCCGTCACCGATTGCGGCAGGAGGAAACAATAGCCGCCGAGCTCCGGGTAGATCAGGTTCAGCGCGCGCGGGTCCTTCGGCCGGTAGCCGAGGTCGCGGCAGGCTTTCAGGATCACCTCGCGTGTCTTCGGGCTTACGCGTCCGCGGCCGTCCGGGCTGGTCAACAACGACGAGACCGCCCCCGGAGACACCCCCGCCGCCCGCGCGATGCTCGTCACCTTCACCGCACGCCCTTCGCCCGTCTTGCGCTCCTTTCGAACCGGAGCCGCCGTGACGGACGAAGACGACTTTTCATCAATTCTCGACATAGCCGCTTACATGCTCGCCCCTCACCTTTGGTCAATCTTTTACCAGCAAGGTGTTCATCACGTAATCCTTCTCGGCTGAACCCCAGCCCCCGACTTCATAATACCTCTAAAACCAGCGAGAACCCGAAAATGAACGCTTATCGCCAGGAAGGGGCTTGACGCGATCATTTTGATACAAGACAAAGTCAAAGTTTTCCTAACCAAGTAAAACTTTAACCCCTACCTCCCTACCATGCTTCCCCGCAGCTTCCGCTACACCTCGCTCACCCCGGCTTTGCTGGCCGCCATCTCCACGCTCTCAGCCCAGACGATCAACTGGGACGGCAACGGCGACGCCAACGCCTCCGGCGACTGGCTCGACGATGTCAACTGGGCCGGCGACGCCGCCCCCTCCGCCACCTCCATCACCGCGGGCCTCGGCAACGTGAGCTCCGGCACGCGTATCATCACCATCAATACGGGTGAAACCGCGACGGCGAAAAACCTCGCCTTCACGCAAACCTCCGCCGACGGCACCAACATCCTGTCCATCGCCTCCGGCGGCACCTTGAACCTCGGCGGCGGCCAAATCTGGGACGCACCCACCGCCGGCACCTCCCGCGTCGAGCTCGGCGGCACGATCGATTTCACCGGCCTCACCTCCGGCAGCGTTACTGTCAACACCGGCCTCAGCTTCACCGCCAACGGCGCTGTGTTCCGCAGCAGCAACGCCAGCGGCGCCCCGGTCTTCAATTTCAACGGCTCCGTCGACGTGAACGTCGGCTCCGGCGGACTCGCCCAGATCGCCTACACCGGCGGAAACCGCGCCATCACCACGAACTTCGGCGCCACTTCCCATCTGTCCATCAGCTCGGGCACGCTCGAAATCGCCACCCCCCTCTACAACAACACTCCCGGCGTGACCATCTCCCTGCAGGGCACCACCGCCATCGCCGCCGGTGCCGGTCTCAAGCTCACTCCGGACTCGGCCAGCAACGGCGGCGGCGGCAGCTCCGGCGTCTCGTTCTCCAACTCGGGCGCGCTCACTATCGCCGGCAAGATCACCACCGGCGGGCGCGGCGGCGGCGGCGCCACCACTTTCACGAATTCCGGCACCTGGCATGTCAGCGGCCTCGATGCCGTGATCGAAAAGGCCACTCGCGCGGCCACCGGCGCCAACCCCACCTTCACCAACACCACCACCGGCGTCTTCGCGGGCGCCTCCGCCGACGACCGCATTGTCTTCAACCACGATCAGATCCCGGGCACGGATCTCGCGTTCACCAACTCCGGTGTCATCGCCGCGGGTAACGGCTCCGGCGGCGACGGTCTCTCCTCCGTCGGCACGCTCACCCTCGTGAACTTCGCCGTCGTCAACACCGACACCTCCACGCTCGTCTTCGACGTCGGCGGCGTCTCGACTGGTCAGTTCGACGTGCTCGCCCTTGAATCCGGCACCTTCGACTTCGGCGACGCCACCATCTCCATCAACCTCGTCAACGACTTCGTGCCGACCACCGGCTTCGCCCTCGACATCTTTGTCACCGACGCCCCCGCCTCCGTTTCCGGCACCATCGCCGGCCTGCTGGTCAACGGCGTCGCCAACGACGACTTCTCCTTCAGCTACGACGCCTCCACCGGCATCGGCACGCTCTCCTTCACCGGCTCGGCCATTCCCGAGCCGTCCTCCGCCGCCGCCCTGCTCGGCGCCGCCGGCCTCGGCCTCGCCGCCCTGCGCCGCCGCCGGAGCCGCTGAGGCCCGGAGTCCCGCCTCCGCCTCGACCGACACGTCCCCCTCGCCCGCCCTACCGCCGGCCGCGGTTTTCATCGCCGGCGCCGGGCGGAGCCGTGTATTCATTTTCCCACTTCATCCCGAATCCCCCGTGCTCCCGTCCCTCCTCCGCTCCCCGAGGCTCGTCCTCTCCCTCCTGATCGCCGTCCTCGCGCCCGCCACCGCCCGCGCCCTCGGCTCCGTCGCCGAATGGGACGAGCTCATGGCCCGGCACAACCCGGACGGAGGCGTCCCCGTCGTCACGAAAAACTGGATGCCCGACGACGACAACTACGCCTGGGCCGCGTGGTTCTGGATCCAGGGCTATCTTTCCCTCGCCCAGGCCACCGGCGAGGCCCGCTACATGGACGCCGCCAAGTCCGTCCTCGACCACATGCTGGCCAACCGCGACGACATCCGCTTCGCCGACAAGCCCCTCGACCGCATCTACTACTACGCGCCGACCTACTACCTTTTCCACGAGGGCAAGCCCGCCCCCGGCTGGCGCCGCCGCTACAGCGGCGCCAAGACCCACGCCCAGGTCTCCGTCCTCATCGACGGCCGCATCTGCGAGATCTTCCTCCGCTGGTGCGAACTCGCCCGCCGCTCCTTCCCGCAATACGAGGCCGACGTCGCCCGCTACCTCGACCGCGTCCACGAGACCATCGAGATGCACCAGCCCTCCTTCCGTGAGATCGATCCCGCGGGCAACTTCGGCCCGGACAGCATCTACACGCCCGAACGCCCCGCCGGCGGCTTCCGCCACTGGTGGCACGACAACAAGCTCGTCGACAAGCCGACCTCGCCCGAGCCGCGCATCTACAGCGGACAGCTCCCCCTCAACCACTCCGCCACCATGGCCTCCGCCATGTTCGCCTACGACCGCCTCCGCGGCACCTCCGTCTACCGCGAGAAGGTCCAGCTCGTCGTGAACTACGTCCTCAACTCCTTCGACCCCGCGCGCCCCGACCGCGCCATCTGGCAATACGACCCCGTCAACCCCCGCCGCCACGACATCGAGGACATCGGCCACGCCGCCATCTCCCTCCCCCTCCTGCAGGAAGCCTACCGCGACGGCGGCTTCGGCGTCACCGCCGAACACATGCGCCGCCTCACCAACACCTACCTCGGCCTCTTCGACGAGGAGACCGGCTTTCCCCACCGCTACATCGACGGCACCGAAAAGCCCGGCGAGACGCCCACCGAGACCTACGGCATGCGTTCCGCCGCCTGCTTCTACGGCTGGCTCTGGTTCTCGCAGTTCGATCCCGCCGTCCTCGTCAAGGCCCGCCGCGCCTACGAGGCCTACTTCGGCGACCGCTACTCCTCCGGCTTCAACATGGGCGGCTGGGCCAACCTCCTCTACTGGGAAAAAGTCCGCGACGGCACCGCCGCCATCCCCGACCTCGCCCCGCCCCTCGCTCCCGCCTCCGCGCCCTCCACCCGATGACCCACCGACTCCTCCGCCCCCTCCTCCTCGCCGCCGCCGTCGCCTCCTCCGGCCTCGCCCCCCTCGCCGGCTTCGACGACGTCCACGCCTGGGAGGCCCGCGTCGCGCAGACCAACCGCGGCGGGCTCCCCCTCGTCGCGCAAAACACCCTGCCCGACCAGGACTCGTATTCGTGGGCCGGATACCAATGGGTCCAGGGCTATCTCTCCCTCGCCCAGGCCACCGGCGACGGCCGCTACATGGACTTCGCGAAGGACATCCTCGAGCACATGCTGGCCAACCGCGACGACATCCGCTTCGCCGGCCGGTCCCTCGACGCCCCCTACTACTACGCGCCCACCCACTACCTCTTCCACGCCGGCAAGCCCGCCCCCGGCTGGCGCCGCAACTACGGTCGCGGCAAGGCCGTCGCCGTCCTCACCGACGGACGCATCTGCGAGATCTTCCTCCGCTGGTGCGAACTCGCCCGCCGCTCCTTCCCCAACTACGAGGACGACATCGCCCGCTACCTCGACCGCGTCCACGAGACCATCGAGATGCACCAGCCCTCCTTCCGCGAAATCGGCCCCGTCGACGTCGGCCCGAGCATCTACACCCCGAACCCCGCCCGCGCCGACGGCGGCTTCCGCCACTGGTGGCACAACAACAGCGTCGCCGAGCTCCCGCCCTCCGACGAACCCAAGATCTTCAGCGGCCAGCTCCCGATCAACCACTCCGCCACCATGGCCCGCGCCATGCTCGCCTACGACCGCCTCCGAGGCACCACGCTCTATCAAGACAAGGTCCGGATGGTGGTGAACTATTTCCTCAATTCCCTCGACCCCGCGCGACCCGACAAGGCCGTGTGGGAATACGACCCCGTCAACTCGCGCCGCCAGGAGATCGAGGACATCGACCACGCCGGCATCATCATGCCCCTTGTCATCGAGGCCTATCGCGACGGCGGCTTCGGCGTCACCGGCGAACACATCCGCCGCCTCATCGCCACCTACCACGGCTGCTTCGATCCCGCCACCGGCGCCGTCCGCCGCTTCATCGACGGCTCCGACGATCCGAACATCAAGCCCCACGACGCCTACCGCGTGCGCGCCTCCGTCGCCTACTACGGCTGGCTCTGGCTCTCCCAGTTCGACCCCACGATCCTCGACAAGGCCCGTCGCGCCTACGAGGTCCACTTCGCCCCCCGCAACGACAGCTCCGGCTTCGTCATGGGCGGCTGGGCCAACCTGATCTACTGGGAAATGGTCCGCGACGGCACCGCCGTCATCCACGACCGCGCGCCCGCGCCCTGAGCGCGGCGCGACGCCGCGCGGCCGCTTCGCGGCCACCTCCCTCGCCCCCCTCCTCCGTCCGGACGCGCGTGTCGCGTCCGTCGTATCCGTTTTTTCCACTACCCCTGCCCCGAATGAAAACCGCCCGCCTCCCCCGCCGGGCGTCCCGTCCCGGTTTCACCCTGATCGAGCTTCTCACGGTCATCGCCATCATCGGCATCCTCGCCGCGATCCTCGTGCCCGTGGTCGGTCGCGTGCGCCAGAGCGCCCGCTCCTCCCAGTGCGTGTCCAACCTCCGCCAGATCGGCGTCGCCATCCACCTCCACGCCGACGAGCACAAGGACGAGCTGCCCCGCACCTGGGGCCCCTCCGAGCGCGTGTCCGGCGTCAACGTGGACTTCTCGCACGCGCTCCACGCCTACCTGCCTCTGCGCGGCCCCGCCGCCGCGACCTCGCCCGCCCACGAGGTCTTCGTCTGCCCCGCCGCCGACTTCGGCGGCCTCACCGGCCTGCAAATCACCCGCGCCTACGGCGCAGCCGGCGGCATGATCGGTCTGCATTCCTCCGGTTCCCACGTCACCAACACCCTCGGCCGCCGTCGCGCCGACATCCGCACCGAACGCACGCGCACGCCCTGGGTGCTCGACACCGTCTGGCAGGCCTCGACCTACTCCTGGGCCGAGGCGCACTGGTGGGGCGGCGTGCGCGACGACGCCATGAACGGCACCTCCGGCCGCCTCGATTTCCGCCACGGCGACAAGTTGAACATCCTCCTCGCCGACGGCGGCGTCCGCCCTTTCACGCGCGCCGCCATCCTGGCGTTCTTCACCGACCGCAGTTGGGACGGCCGCTGAGGCCAGCCTCTTTTAAACACGCAAACATCAGGACGCGTAAGGCGCGGAGCATCCGCCATCGCTCGCACGGCACGGATGATCGTGGTCGTATCCGGGATAGGCCGCGCAACCCGTGGTCACGCCTCGGCGTCCGGCGATCGCCTTCGCGACAAAACGCGTTTCACCGCGCACTCGGCGGCGTGGCCGGCGGCACCTCGTGGATCGCACGCACCTGCACGCGATCCGAACCCGCCACTTTCGGCGGCCCCACAACCACCAACACGCGCGCGCGCGGGCTCACCGACATGCTCGCCGCGTAGAGGGTTTTCATCCCGCCCGGCGTCGCCAAGGCCAACCCGACCGGCATGCCCGGATCGGGCGCGTTTTCGTCGGGCGGAATGAACGCCGTCGAACGCACCGGCGCCGAGGCCCCGGGCGCGAAGCTCATCCGCTCGCGACCGAGCAGTCCCTGAAAGGTCGCGCGCGTGGCGTTGAACACCCGCACGCTTTCCGGCGGAAACGTCTCGAGCCCGTCGTCGCACGCCAGCACATCGAGCCCGCCCGCGCGCGGCACGAGCACGAACAAGGCGCGGCGCGCACCGGTCGGCCAGGCGACGCGCGCGGCCGGCGTGTGGACCGTCTTGCCCGTCGCCGGGTCGAGCGTCTGACGCACGAAGTCCACGTGCGCCGAGCCGCCCGAGAGCGAATGCGGCGTCGACCGCCGCTGCCGCGAGGGAGTCACCGGCACGAACGAGTTTCCGTCGAGCACGCCGAGGCCCTTCCAGTCCGCGTCGCTCGTCGCGAGCACGGAGAACACGCGCCCCGCCTCCTGCGCGGCGGCGTGGAGCGGGAAAAACACGAAGGCCAGCGCGGCCGCGAACGGCAGAACGAGGCGGATCAGATGTCGTCGGGTGAAAGCCATCGGAAGGAAACGATTTTGAAACGTCGGCCGAAGGGATACTTGGTCGCGCTCGGCTCGAGCGGATCCGTGGCCGGCGCGAGCACGCCGGTCGCGGGTTCGGTGAGCTCCGGGAGGCGTTGCACGATCGCCTCGCACCAGGCGCGGCCCTCGATCTCCTCCGTCACCGGATTGCGCACGTCGCCGTAGGCACGCACGCGGAAGGTGTCGGAACGCGGCGTGATGAACGGCGCGATCGCGGTCAACACGTCCGCCTGCGAAAGCCAGCCCGGCGAATACGGCGGCACGTCGGCCGGATCGGCGGAGTTGATCCCCGCGGCGGTGATCGCCTTTTCGATGACGCCGTCGTCGATGAACTCCTGCAAGGTGGCGTAGGGCCGGCCGCGCACCTTGAGCAGCCTGACGATCTCCGTCGCCATGTCTTCGATCTGGTCGTCGGTCACGACGAGCGCGCCGCGCACGAAGGCGTTGGCGGCGTCCGGCGGCGTGTTGGGATCGACGTCCAACTCCTGCGCGCCATGACTCAGCCGGAAGAACGCGTTCTTGAGCGCGACGTCCGTCGGCGTCGCGCCGCCGTGGCTCCACGCCGGGATCTGGATGCCGGCGAGCACGGCGCGCCAGGCGGCCTCGGAGGTCGAGTTGATGTTGAAGGCGCCTCGCAACAGCAGGTATTTCGCCGCGTGCGTGCGGTCGAGCAGGTAGTCGGCGGTCGTGGAGTTGGAGCCGAAGCGGTCGCCCAAGGCCGGCGGCGCGGCCGGATCGGGCACATGGACCTCGATGTAGCGGTTCGGCAGACGCGGCGGGGAGAGCGGATCCCAATCGCCGTCCGCAAACCAGCGCGGCAGGGTCGAGAAATAGTAACGGTCGAAGTAGTCGTTCACCGAGGCGAGGCCCAGCGAGGTGTCGGTCGGGTTTCCGACCCGGTAGGGCTTTTCGCCGATCACGTGTTGTAACGATCCCACGGATACGGGCTCCTGCCGGGGCAGGTCGAAGAGGACGATCGTCCGGGATTCGTTGAACGTGTCCGTCCCGCTCCGGCTGATCTCGCCGATGTTGTCGGCCGGTTGCGTGGACCAGTAGGGAAAGCTCGGCTCGAAGAAGTCGCCGTCGAGATTCGTGCGACGCGGATCCTGCGCGGTGGCACGGGTCGGGTGGATCCAGTCCCGGATGTCGTCGCGGAAATCGAAGGCGTAGCCGAAGTGCCAGCCGGCGTCGTTCAGGTTGGCGGTGTTGTTGGCGGCGTTGCCCGCGTCGAAGTCGATCGCGGGACGATAGATCGCCTGGGAAAGCGTGCCGCCGCGCCACAGTTCGACGGTGATCGGCGCCGTCGAGGAATCGATCGCGGGAAACGCGATCTCGATCGCGCCGTCGGTGTCCAGCGTCGGATCGTCGGTGAAGCTCACGATCGTCTGCGTCGGCTCGACCAGCGCGTCGATGCTGCGCGCCGCCCCCGTCTCGCTGTAGTTGCCGGAGCCTCCCGCGCCTTTGACCCAGCGGATCTGTCCCGGCGCCCAGGTCAGCGCGGTGTCGACGACGCCGTTGAGCGTGACGTTTTTGTTGAGGTCGACGGTATGGGTCGCCCCGTCGACGGTCGTGGTGACGGTGACGACGGGCAGGTTCGACAGGCGGATGCGCAGGTTGTTCGAGGCGTCCAGGGTGCACGCGTAGGGATTCCACAGCTCGGCCTGCACCTCGTATTTGAGGCGCAGATTGCCGCTCGTCGGATGACGCCAGAACTGGAAGCGGATGAGGAACTCGGTGAGCACCGGCCCCTTCGAGAACATGGGAAACTCCGTGTCCGTCCCGCTCTCGGCCTGCTTCTGCGAATGCACCGCCTGCAGGCCGGTCCGACTCGCGGGACGCTCCTTCACGAAGTTGCGGATCGCCGAGGGAAACACGTCCGGGCTGTCGGACAGATCCTGCCGCAGACCGCCGTTCGTTCCTCGCGTGTGGTCCACGAGCACCGCGCGACTGATCGTCGTCGCGTCGTGGAAACGGTCGCGCAGATCGTCCGCGTCGAGGTTCGCCGGATCGAGGAAGGCGAGCTGCTCGTAGCTCAGCACGTTGCGCAGGGCGGTGTTGATCGCCGGCGTTGTCGCGAACGACGGGAACAACTCCGGCACATGAGGGTGAGCGGGCGCGAGTTGGCGAAGCTGGGCGCGCAGCTCGGTGTCGGCGGACCAGTCCACGCCGGTCGTGGGCGAGTTCGAGGGAAGCGAAGCCGGCGCGACGTTGTCGTAGTCCAGTTCGTCCGTCTGGTCGTGCAGCGCGACGCTGGCCTTCACGCCTTCGTCGCCGACCCAGTAGGCGTAGTGCCCGATCGCGGCGGGCGTCGACGACCCCGGATCGAGTCCCGGAATCTGCCGCTCCTCCACCTCGATCGGCTGGAGCTTCAGCTTCACCCGATCCGCGGCGTTCGACACGCTCGCGTCGCCGACGAGAAACACCTCGTCGGCCGCCGCCCCGCCGGTCGGCGAAGGCGCGCTCGACGGAGTCACCGCCAGGGGATCCGCCACGCTTTGGTTGCCGCTCACCAACCAGGTGAAGGGCTCCGCGTCGCCCGGTTGCCACACGCCCGTGAAGTGCGCGTTTTGACCGCTCGCCTCGAGATCGGCCCGAGAGGTCAGCCGTAAATCGGGCCCCGCCGCCTGCTGCAGGTGCGCAACCGAGAGATTGAGCGCGAACAAGGCGTTCTGCCGCGCTCTCGCCAGCTGCTGCGCGTTGTCCGCCACCTGCGTCTCCACCCGCGCGAACGTCGCCAGCCCCACCAGGAGCAGAACCAGAAACGCCACCAACACGATGGTGACCAACAACGCGAAACCGCCCCGACGTCGCGACGACGGAAACAGCACCTGATGCGAGGAAAGGGTCATGGAGAGAGGGGACACGACTCGGTGAAAACGAAGCGCCGCGAACACGCGGGAGGGGCGAAGGGGATGCCACACGAAACTCGCCTCAGTTACCAAAACAAGTCAATATTTTACCCACCATTAAGCCCCATCCTCACTCCCTCTCCAGTCCAATCGCAATCCCTTGCGAGCAAGGCTATTTCAGTTCTCGAGGATCTCCCGGAAAAATCCTGGTTAAACATTACGTATCATTTTTTGATTTTATTGCATCACGTTTTTATATATCGGTGACCGCGCTTCGTTGCCCGCCCCGCAACCCCGCGGTCCGGGCCATCAACCCCCGCCCCTGATCCCGATGAAAAGCTCCCTCGTCCGGCGCGCCTTTGGCGCATTGTGCCTGCTCGCCTCCGCCTTCGTGCCCTCCGTATCCGCCGCCATCATCAACAACCCGACCGACTGGAACAACACCTTCAACAGCATCAAGGGCGCCTCCTACGTCCCGCTAAAAACCCCCGGGGACGTTCCCGACAACGACCACTATGCGTGGGAAGGCTACCAGTGGATCTCCGCCTATATCGCGCTCGCCCAGAGCACCGGATCCTCCACCTACATGGACAAGGCGAAGGAGATCATCGACTACATGCTCTCCCAGCGGGACGACGTCCGCTTCGCCTCCACTCCGCTCTCGCCGGAATACTGGAGCGCCCCGACCTACTATCTCTACCACAACGGCACCCCGGCCCCCGGCTGGCGTCGCCTCATCAACGGCAACAGCCACGTTTCACAGCTCATCGACGGCCGCATCTGCGAGGCCATCATCCTCTGGTGCGAACTCGCCCGCCGTGGATTTCCCCAATACGAAACGGACATCGCCGGCTACCTGCCGAAGGTGAAGCAGTCGCTCGATATCCATCAACCTTCGTTCAAGGACATCCCGCCGGGCTGGTCTGTGCCCGAAGAAAACTTCTACAACCCCGCCCTTCCGGCCGCATCGTTCAACTACTGGCGTGACGAACGAAACGGCGGGCCGCCCGACCCCGATCAACCCTTCGTCTGGAGCGGCTTCGTGCCCGTCAACCACGCCTGCACCATCGCCCGCGCCATGCTCGGCTACGACCACCTGACCGGCGGCACCGAATACCGGGACAAGGTTCAGGCGATCGTTAACTACTATCTCAACGCCCTCGATCCCGCCCGCCCCGGCATCGCGGCCTGGATGTATAGCCCGCTCGATCCCAACGCCATCAACATCGGCAAGATGGAGGACCTCGACCACGCCGCCGTCACGCTCTCGCTCATCATCGAGGCGTATCGAGTCGGCGGATACGGCGTCACTTCCACCCACGTCGCGCGTCTCGTCCAGAGCTTCTACACCTTCTACGACGACGCCTCCAAGGGCGTTCATCCCTTCGTCGACGGCTCCGGCACCGTCGAGACCGGCACGCAGCAAAACGCCGCCATCGGCGCCAAGCCCTGGCTCTGGCTCTCGCAGTTCGATCCGACCATCGCGGCCAAGGTGCGCGCCGCCTACAACCAGCACTTGTCCGACACCAACATCGGCTACAACCGGACCCCCCACGTCTTCTCCGGCTGGGCCAATCTCCTCTACTGGGAAAGCCTGATCGCCGGCACCGCCGCCTTCGACGACGCCTCCATAGGCGTGCCCGGCCCCGGCGGCGCGCCCGGTCGCGAACTCTACACCGACGCCGTCAACCTCCTCAAGTGGCCCAGCCACTCCAACGCCACCTCCAGCGAGGTCTCCTCCGGCGCCTTCGAGGGCGCCAAGCACCGCGTCATCGACTACAACATCGCCAACTGGCAGTGGGCCATCGCCCAGTTCTCCTTCTCCCCCGCCGAAAACGGCGCCGACTGGGGCGGCATCCGTATCGCCTATAAGAATACAGGCCCGGCCGCCATCAACGCTTGGCTCTCCGACGGCACCAACTCCATGAACGCCGTTCTGCCCCCGCAGGCGGGCTACGCGCCGCGCACGCTCCTCTGGGCCGACTTCTCCGGCTACGAAAACGTCAACAAGTCCGCGCTCACCACCTTCCGTATCATCGCCAACGGCGTGGCCAGCGGTTCCGGCACCGTCTCCTTCGACGATCTCCGCCTCGTCGGCGAACCCGCGGGCCGCGAGCTCTACAACGACGCGACCGACCTCCTCAAGTGGCCCTACGCCTCCAACGCCACCACGTCCGAGCTCGGCTCCGGCGGCTACGAGGGTTCCAAGCACCGCGTCATGAACTACAACATCACCAACTGGCAGTGGGCCATCGCCCAGTTCTCCTTCTACCCCGCCGAAAACGGCGCCGCCTGGGGAGGCATCCGGCTCGCCTACAAGACCACCGGCTCCGCCGTCTTCAACCTCACGCTCTCCGACGGCACCAACCCCCTCACCGCCGTCCTCCCGCCGCAGTCGTCCTACGCCCCGCGCACCCTGCGCTGGTCCGACTTCTCCGGCACCGGCGTCAACAAGGCCGCGCTCACGACCTTCCGCATCATCGTCAACGGCGTCGCCAGCGGCTCCGGCACCGTCCACTTCGACGACCTGAAATTCGTCGAATAGATCGCGAACGCCCGCCCCTCCCGCCTCCTTGGCCTCCGCGCCGCCGCCTCCCGCCGGCGGCGCGTTTTTCCACCGCCCGCCCACCCCCCGTAAGCGACAAAAGAATACCGGAACCGGCCATCGGCATAGGAGCCCCGACGGCCGTTCCCCGCCAAGCTTCGCCTTTCTCGACTCCATGCCCACCTCTCCGCCGGCCTCCTCCGCCACCGCCTCGCGCCCGCTCGTCGTCCACCTCATCGCCAACGCCCACCTCGACCCGGTGTGGCTCTGGAACTGGCAGGCCGGCGCCGACGAGGCGATCGCCACCTTCCGCTCCGCCGCCGACCGCTGCGACGAGTATCCGGAACTCCGCTACACCCGCGGCGAGGCCTGGCTCTACGACATCGTCGAGCGCGTCGATCCCGTCCTCTTCGGGCGCGTGCGCCGCCTCCACGCCGAGGGCCGCTGGTCCGTCGCCGCACCGCAGTGGATCCAGCCCGACGCCAACTTCCCCACCCTTCCGGGTTGGAAAAAACAGTTCGAGCTCGGCCGGCGCTACTTCGCCGAAAAATTCGGCGCGCATCCGACGATCGCCTACAACGTCGACTCCTTCGGCCACTCCGCCACGCTGCCCGACATCCTCTCCGGGCTCGGGCTCCGCGGCTACGTCTTCCACCGCCCCGAGGCGCGCCAGCTCCGGCTCCCCGCGCAGACCTTCCGCTGGCGCGGTCCCGCCGGCGGCGAGGTCGTCGGCTTTCGCATCGCGCCGTGTTACACCACGCGCGGCCACGATCTCTACGGGCAGATCATGCTCAGCGCCGAGGCCGCCGATCCCGCGCTCGGCCACACCATGTGTTTCTTCGGACTCGGCAACCACGGCGGCGGCCCCTCCAAGGCGACCATCGAGTGGATCCTCGAGCATCGTCACGATTTTCCCGGCATCGAGCTCCGTTTCAGCACCGTGGAAAACTTCTTCGACGCGGTCGCCGCCTCGGGCGTCGAGCCGCCGCTTCTCGAGGACGAGCTCCAATACACCTTCCCCGGCTGCTACAGCGTCATGCACGAGGTCAAACAGCGCCAGCACCGCGCCGAGCTGCGCCTCGCCGACGCCGAGGCCGTGCTCGACACCTTCGCGGATCTCGTGCCCGACGTCGCGCGCCGCCGCGCGGCCGTCGACCAGGCCTGGCGCGACCTCGCCTTCACGCAGTTTCACGACATTCTCTCCGGCACCAGCGTCCCGTCCGCGTGGGTCGATCCGCTCGCCATGCAGGGCCGCGCCGCCATCGTCGCCGAGGAGACCTTGTTCATGGCCACGCGCCGCTGGGCGCGCGCCACGCTGCCCGCGCTCAACGAACAGCAGCTCGTCGTCTTCAATCCGGGCGCGCACGCCTTCGACGGTTTCGCCGAAGCCGAGCCGTTTCTCGATCACGACGACTGGAACGACCGCTGGCTCTCCGATCTCGACGGCACGCCGATCCCCTTCCAACTCGTCGAGCCCGAGGCCAACGCCGGCCCGATGATCCACCGCGTCGTCTTCCCCGTCGCGGTCGCTCCGCGCGCTGCGCGCCATCTCGTGTTGCGCGCCGGACCCGCTCCGCTCGCGCCGCGAATCGAAAAGCCAACACGCGCCGGGGGAGAAATTCTCGAAAACGGTCTCGTCTCGCTCCGTCTCTCGCCCGCCGGTCTCGCCTCGCTGCGCGCGGGCGACCGCGAGCTGCTCGGCGCCGACGGCGTCGGCCTGCACCTCCGCGCCGATTCCGGCGACACGTGGTGCATGTTCCAGTCGGGCTTCGCCGAAGACATCTCCGCGCGCCTCGACGGACTCCGCTGGACGATCGAGGAAAGCGGCCCGCTCCGTGCCCGCGCCTTTGCCGACGGCACGCTCGGTCGCAGCCGCCTGCGCTGGGTCGTCGAGCTCGCGGCCGATCGCCCCGAGGTGACGCTTCGTCTGCGGATCAACTTCGCCGAGGAGCACCAGTTGCTCCAGCTCCCCATCCACCTCGCCGCCGCGCCGCGGACGCGTCGAGACGGACTTCCCGGCGGTTCGCTCGAGCGCAAACTCTCGCCGCACGAATGGCCCTTCCAAGGCTGGGTGTCGCTCGGCCTCGGCGAGCACGCGCTCAGCCTCGTCACCGCCGACGCCTACAGCGTGAGCGTGAACGACGCCGTGCTGCAACCCACGCTCCTGCGCGCGCCTCTCATGGCCTGGTTTGGCGACCGCTCGCTCAAACCCGCCGCGGGTCGCTTGCACACCGATCAGGGCGTGCACGAGTTTGTCTTCGTGCTGCGCATCGACAACGCGCCGGCCGCGCCGATCCCGACGCTCGAAGCGCTGCACGCGCGCCTCGCCTCGCCGTTGATCGCCTTCGATCGCTACGAGGGCATGAATCGTCCGCCGTGGGGGCTGCACACGCCGTCGCGACTCTGGACGCCGGACATGACCTGGGCCCAAAACCGCCGCGCGAATCCGCCCTCCGAACCGGGCGTCTAGCGCGCGCTTTCTCGCACCAGCGCGGCCACGGCCATCGCCATCGTGTCGGTGTGCGAGAGCGTGAGCATCACGCCCGACGCGCCGCGGCTCGCGAGCAGCGCCTCGCCCTTCGCGTCGAGTTTCACGAGCGGCTCGCCCCGTTCTCCGTGGACGACCTCGACCGACTTCCAGCGGAGCTCCGCGCCGATGCCGGTGCCGAAGGCCTTCGCCACCGCCTCCTTCGCCGCGAAGCGCGCGGCGAAAAAGGGCGCGGGATCGCGCATGCCCAGACAGTAGGCGCGCTCTCCCTCGGTGAAGGTCATCTCGAGGAAACGCTCGCCCTGCCGCTCCCACACGCCGCGCAGGCGCTCCACTTCGCAGAGGTCGCAACCAAGACCGAGGACGTGTCCGGAGATCATCGGAGGAATTTCACCACGAAACACACGAAATACACGAAAGCAGAACCGGGGGATGAACGGGGGAAACGGACGGTTGGCCGGGGCCTCTCCTTTTCGTGTCTTTCGTGTGTTTCGTGGTTCTAAAATCAGCGCCCGCTCGCCGGGTTCATCCGCGCCTTCATTTCGCGGACGGCTTCCTCGATGCCGGTGAAGAGCGCGCGGCTGATGATGCTGTGGCCGATGTTGAGTTCGTGGACGTGCGGCAACGTGCGCACCTCGGCGACGTTGACGTAGTTGATGCCGTGGCCGGCGTTGACGGTGAGGCCGGCCGCGTGCGCGCGCTCGGCGCCGGCGACGAGGCGTGCGAACTCCTCCGCGCGCTTCGGCGTGTGGTAGGCGTTGGCCCAGGCGCCCGTGTGCAGCTCGATCCACGGCGCGCGCAGCTCGGCGGCCGCGTCGATCTGCGCCGGATCGGCGTCGATGAAAAGGCTCACGGTGATGCCGGCCTCGCACATGGCCTCGCACACGGTGCGCACGCGGTCGCGTTGGCCGACGACGTCGAGACCACCCTCGGTGGAGATCTCCTCGCGGTTCTCGGGCACGAGACAGACGGAGTCGGGTTTCACCTTGAGCGCGAACTCGGTCATCGCCGGCGTGCAGGCCATCTCGAGGTTGACGCGCGTCTGCGCCACCTCGCGCAGGCGCCAGACGTCGCGCTCCTGGATATGGCGGCGATCCTCGCGGAGATGGATCGTGATGCCGTCCGCGCCCGCGCGTTCGGCAAGCGTGGCGAGGGCGACGGGATCGGGTTCGACGGGACCGCCGACGGTGGCGGCGTAACCACGGTAACGGGCCTGGCGCACGGTGGCGCAGTGGTCGATGTTCACTCCAAGGAGAATCATGGGAGGCGGCACCCTAGGCACTGTCTTCAAAATAAACCAGTGCTTTGCTTGCGTCCCGTGAGTGAGGAGCAAGCCACGCTGGGCCGGCGTTGTCCTCGGTGGCACGGGCCTCCGGCCCGCCTCCACCTCACCAAGCACCGGTTCATTTTGAAGACAGCGCCCAGGCGGATATCGCGCGTTTGAAACACGGATTTTCGCCTGACTCGCGCGAGGCGACCGGCTGGAGTCGTCGGCTCTTTTCCTCCCGTGTCCGACTCCCCCGCCTCCCCCTCGCCGCGCGCTCCCCGCGAAAATCTGCTGGTCAACCTGATCTGCACGATCGCCGTGCCGGCTTTGATCCTCTCCAAGCTCAGCGCCCCCGAACGACTCGGCCCGGTGCTGGCCCTCCTCGTCGCGCTGGCCTTCCCGATCGGCTACGGCATCTGGGATTTCGTCCAACGGAAGAAATTCAACTTCATCGCGGGCATCGGCTTCGCGAGCACGCTCCTCACCGGCGGCTTTGCCCTGGCGAAACTCGACGGTCTCTGGTTCGCGGTGAAGGAGGCCTCGGTGCCGCTCGTCATCGGCCTCATGGTGCTGCTCTCGATGAAATCGCGCCGCCCGCTCATCCGCGAGTTCATCTACAACGACCAGGTGATCGACGTGCCGAAGATCGACGCCGCGCTCGACGCGCGCGGGGTGCGGGCCGACTTCGAGCGCCTGCTCGCGCGCGCCGGCTGGCTCGTCGTCGCCTCGTTCATGGTCAGCGCCGTGCTCAACTTCGTCCTCGCGCGCTGGATGCTCACCGCGCCGGCGAGCACGCCCGAGTTCAACGCCCAGCTCGCGAAGATGCAGATCTGGAGCTGGCCCGTCATCGTGGTGCCCAGCACGGGCATGATGATGGTGGCATTGTTCCAGCTCTTCGGCGGCATCAAGCGCCTCACCGGGCTCGACCTGGAAGAGATTCTCCACCCGCACGCGCAGCAGAAAAAGGACTGAGCCGCCATCCGGTGAAACCCGGATCCCTGTCACGTAAAATCTCTCCAAAAGAGAACCGGCGTTTTCCCGGAACAAGCCTCCTCCGTTGCACTTTCGTCGGAGCGAACCACAAGCTTGGGGTATGCGTATCCCCCACCTCGCCCGCATCGGAAGAGCCTGTGCGGCGATCGTCTTGCTCGCCTCCCTCGCCGCATGCAGCACCTTCGAACGACGCGCCAAGGAAAAGGGCGCGGTCTTCCATGCCCTGGATGCCGCGACACAGGCGCGACTCGAGGCGCGCCAGATCCAGGTCGGCGACACGGAGGACATGGTCTACATCTCCCTCGGCGCCCCCGACGAAAAAAAGGAGCATCTGACCGCGGGATCCCGCACCACGACCTGGGTCTACAGCGCCTATTGGCAGGAATACCAGGGCACGCGGCTCGTCGGCTTCCGTCGCCTGGTGGTCTACGATCCCGGCAGCAAAAGCTACCGAGTGTATCACGAACCGGACTACCAACCCGTCTACGCCCCCCGCGTGGAAGACCGGGTGCGAATCACGTTCCAGGACGGCCGCGTGACCGTCATCGAGCAGGCCCAACCGAGCGGGAAACCCGCCGCCGATTCTTCCCCCAAGACCCTCCCCTAACGCAAGTTGACGGCGGCCATGCCGGCACAGGCCGAAATTGGGATATTTTCACCGACCCCCCTAGGGTAAAAACCGGGTAAAACCGAGCGGTTTTGCTGTGGCGTGCTACCTCGTGGTGCCCACACCTTTACCCCGTGTTGCCGATGACGGAATCTCGTGTTGCTCCCCGCCTCGTTTTACAAGCGCGTGTCGCGGCCGGGAAGGGAGTTTGGTCACCCGGCGGCATGCAAGACGCACGCTCGCACGTCCCTCGTCGCTCTTCCCGCACGGAACTCCGATGACGTCCGAAAACCTCTTCGCCTGGCACGGTCCGGTTCTTGAGCTGCTGAGATCCCATCACGGGATCGACTTCACGCTCTATCGGCCGGGCACGGTCGACCGTCGCATCCGGAGACGCATGGCGCTGCTGGAGACGCCCGACAGCGACGCCTACGCGGCGCTCCTGCGCTCCAATCCCGCCGAACTGGACAACCTGCGCCACGACCTGCTCATCGGCGTCACCGAGTTTTTCCGCGAACCCGATTCCTTCGCCTGGCTCGGAACGCACGTGCTGCCCCAGGCGTTTCAAAGTCCGGAGCGCGACGAGTTTCGCGCCTGGTGCGCGGGCTGCGCCACCGGCGAGGAAGCCTACTCCCTCGCCATTCTTCTCGACGAAGTGGCCCGTTCCGTCGGCTTCACCGGCCGCATTTCGGTGTTCGCCACCGACGTCCACCCGCAGGCGCTGGAAACGGCCGCCCAAGGTCGCTACGACGAAGCCAAGCTCTCGGCGATGAAGCCCGAGCGGCTGGAACGCTACTTTCAAACCCTGCACGAGGGCCAACGTCGCGTCGTGCCGGAACTCCGAGCCCGCGTCGTCTTCGCCCCCCACGACCTGCTCGTCGATCCGCCGTTCACCCGCATCGACCTCGTCGCCTGCCGCAATCTCCTCATCTACCTCGAATCCGAGGTCCAGGAACGCGTCGTCAGCCGCTTTCATCACGCGCTGCGTCCGGGCGGCATTCTCTTCCTCGGCGCCAGCGAGAGCATCGGCCGCCTCGGCGGCGAATTCAACCTGCTCGACGCCCGCCACAAGGTCTTCCGCAAAAACAGCGACCGACGCCTGCCCTTCGACAGCCGCCGCGCGCCCGGACTCGGCTCGGGCGGCTCGCAGTCCGGCCTGATCGTTTCGAGTTCCACCTCCCCCGGTCTGCCCGGCGCGGTCGGCAAGCATCTGTTGCGCGCCTACGATCATCTGCTGGACCGCCACGCCCCCCCGGGTTTCCTCGTCGACGCCACTGGCATCCTCCTGCACTGCTTCGGCGACGCCGGTCGCCTGCTGCTTCCGCCCGAGGGGCGCGTCGAAAACAGCCTCCTCTCCCGCACCTCCGGCGATCTTCGCCTCGCGCTCACCACGCTCATCCCCCGCGCCCTTCGCGCCAACAATCTCTTCTGCGAAGCGCGCGGCGTCCAGGTCGGTCCGGCCGGCTCGCCGCCCGAGCTGATCGACCTCGTCGCCGAAGCCATCCCCGACTCCGGCGTCGGCCCGAATCCGCCCCTGGTGCACATCGCCGTGCTTCGCCCCCGCCCGGCGCCGCCGCCCGCCGGTCCCGCCGCGGACGCCCCCGCGCAACCCGGCTTTCTCGCCGACACCGCCCGCCGCGATCGCCTCGCCGACCTCGAGGCCGAGCTGCAATCCACCAAGGACAATCTCCAGTCGACCGTCGAGCAGCTCCAGTCCGCGAACGAGGAACTCCAGGCCGCCAACGAGGAGCTGCATTCCCTCAACGAGGAGCTCCACAGCGTGAACAGCGAGTTCGAGCGCAAGAACACCGAGCTGCAGCAGCTCAACGCCGACCTCGACAATCTCCTCGGCGCCCTCGAGGTCGGGACCGTCTTCCTCGATCGCGACCTGCGTATCCGCAAGTTCAACCACGCCGTCGAACGTTGCTTCCACCTCCTGCCCCAGGACGTCGGCCGGCCGATCTCGCACATCGCCTACCAGCTCGACGACCAGGAACATCTCCTCTCCGAGGTAAACCGGGTCCTCTCCACCGGCTCCGTCTCGCGCCGCGAGATCCGCTCCCGCGACGGCCGGTATTTCCTCAAACGCATCCTCCCCTTCCGCAATCTCAAGGGAGAGATCGACGGCGTCGTCATCACCTTCGCCGACGTCACCGCCGTCCGCCACATGCAGGACCGCTTCGACCTCGCGATCGAGGCCTCCCGCCTCGTGTGGTGGGACTGGGACATTCCCCGCGACCACCTCGCCACGCACAGCGCGGGCTGGTGCATCCTCGGCTACGATTACGAGGACATGCGGCACACCGGCGTCGACTGGATCGAGCTCGTGCACCCCGAGGACAAGGACCGCGTCCGCTCCACCCTCGAGGCCGCCCTTCGCGGCGACAGTCCGGTCTGGGACTGCGAACACCGTTTCAAGGCCCGCTCCGGCAACTGGCTCTGGGTCGCCAACAAGGGCCGCGTCACCGAACGCGATCCCCACGGCAAACCCTTGCGCATGCTCGGCACCACGCAGGACATCGACGCGCGCAAATCCGCCGAGGTCGCCGTCGCCCGCGATCTCGAGCTGCTCGCCCACGTGCCCGACGCCGTCGTCTGCGTCGACACCTCCGGGATCGTCACCTATTGGAACCAGGCCGCCACCGCCCTCTATGGTTGGCACCCCGCCGAACTTCTCGGCCGCCCCGTCTTCGAACGTTTCCCCGAGGAGGTGCGTCCCAGGATATCCGCCTTGCTCGAAGACTCCATCGCCGGCCGCGAGTTCTCCGGCGAATACGAGGACTATCGCAAAGACGGCGGCCGAGTCTGGGTCGAGGCCCGCACCCATCGCCTCCTCGACGAAGAGGGACGCGTCTTCGGCGTCATGGGCATCTCGCGCAACATCACGGAAACCCGGCGCCGTCGCGAGGAGCACGCCCGCATCGAACGCCAGCTCGCCCAGTCGCAGAAGATGGAGACGCTCGGCAACCTCGCCGGCGGCATCGCCCACGATTTCAACAACCTCCTCGCCGCCATCCTCGGCTACGCCGAGATCGCCACCGGCCTGCTGCCCGACGGCCACCCCGCCCTCGCCAAACTCGCCAACGTCCGTCACGCCGGCCAGCGCGCGGCGGAACTGGTGCGCCGCATCCTCGCCTTCTCCCGCACCGGCGACCAGCCGCGTCGCCCCGTCCGCATCGCCCAGGTCGTGGAGGAGACCCTGCCCTTCCTCCGCGCCAGCCTCCCGAGCACGATCCAGATCCGCTCCCGCGTCGCTCCCGACGCCGACCACACCGTCCTCGGCGACCACACTCAGCTCCAGCAGGTGTTGCTCAATCTCTGCGCCAACGCCTCCCAGGCCATCGGCGAACGCGCCGACGGCCGGCTCGAGATCACCCTCGACGTGGTGCAGCTCGACGTCCCCCCGCCGCTCCACGTCGGCGCCATCCTGCCCGGTCTCGCCCTGCTCCTCTCCGTTTCCGACAACGGCTCCGGCATTCCGGCCGACATCGTCGACCACGTCTTCGAACCCTTCTTCACCACCAAGCCCGTCGGCGAAGGCACCGGGCTCGGACTTTCCATCGTCCACAGCATCATCGCCGCGCACGGCGGAGGCATCCGCGTCGAGTCCGAACCCGGCGCCGGCACCAGTTTCCTCATCTACCTGCCCGCCATTCCGCCCGCCCTCGAATCCCAGCCCGATCCCCATCCCTCCCCGTCGACCTCGTCCGCCTCCTTTCCCTGCGGCCACGGCGAGCGCGTCGCGGTGATCGACGACGAGGAAAGCGTCGCCCTTCTCACCCAGCAGGCGCTCGAACGCTACGGCTACAACGCGCAGATCATGCCCGACGCGCCCACCTGCCTCGAAACCCTGCGCGCGGATCCCGACGCCTTTTCGCTGGTCGTCACCGACCAGACGATGCCGCTCATGACGGGCCTCGAACTCGTGCAGGCGTTGCGCGCCGCGAATCTCCAAACGCCGGTCATCATCCTCTCCGGCTACAGCCGCGCCTTCGACCCCGATTTGCTGCCCCGCCTCGGCCGCGTCGGCTTCCTCGCCAAACCCTTCGTGCTCGCCGATCTCCTCGAGCACGTCCACGCCATCGTCCGCCCGCCGGCGACGTGACGCGGAACAAACCTACGCGCCCGGACGAAGCGCGAACTCGCACACGAGCATGAAGTAGGCGCGCCCTTTCGAGGGGACGTTCAACGCGCGCACCGCGTGCACGATGCGGCGGATGTCCGCGCGGTCGCGATGGGGATGCGCCTTCGCGAGCTTGCGCACGACATACTCGATCTCGTGGCGCTGACTGGAGAGAAAGCGCCTGTCCACACGACGTTTGCGCGGGTCGTCTTTCATCGGGACCACACGCTCGCGTTTCCCCAAAGCCGTCCGCAAGCGCGGACGGCCCGGACGCTCGAGTTTTACGAGGACGCGAGGATCCGGCGCAGCGTCTCGTCGACGAGCTTCGGGTTCACCTTGCCCTTGGCGGCCTTCATCACCGGCCCCTTGAGGCCGTTGATCGCGCTCTCCTTGCCGGCCTTGAACTCGGCCGCGGCTTTCGGGTTGATCGCGATCGCGTCGCGACACCACTGCTCGAGCTCGGCGGTGTCGGTCTGAGCGACGGCGAGCCCCTTGCGCGCGACGATGTCGGCAGGTTTGTCGCCGGTGGCGAACATGTCGGCGAAAACCTCCTTCGCGGCGTTCTGCAGGAGCGTGCCCGCGTCGATGAGTTTCACCAGCTCGGCGAGATGCGCCGGCGTGAGCTTCGCGTCGGCGAGCGCGACACCCGAGGAGGAAAGTTCGCGGAGAAGATCGTTCGCGATCCAGTTGCCCACCTGCTGGGCGAGCGCGGGGCCGGCGAGCTTCACCGCGGCCTCGAACCAGTCGCTGAGCACGCGGTCCGGGATGAGCACGCTGGCAAGCGTGTAGGGCAGACCGTAGCCCTCGGGCGCGGCGGCCATGAAACGGCGCTGCTTGTCGAAGGGACGCTCGGGCAGCTCGGCGGCGAGGCGCGCCTTCCACTCGGCGTCGACCTTCACGGGCATGAGGTCGGGGTCCGGGAAATAACGGTAGTCGTGCGCCATCTCCTTCGTGCGCAGCGACTGGCTGGTGCCGGTAAGGCCGTCGTAGTCGCGCGTCTCCTGCACGATCACGCCGCCGGCCTTCACGACCGCGATCTGGCGCGCGATCTCGTGGGCGATGCCGTCGCGGACGAAGGAGATCGAGTTGAGATTCTTGAGCTCGACCTTCGTGCCGAGCTCCTTCGAGCCGACGGGGCGGATGGAGACGTTGGCGTCGCAGCGCAGCTGGCCCTTCTCCATGTCGCAGTCGGAGATGCCCGCGTAGATCATGCTGTTTCGCAGCGAGACGAGGTAGGCGTAGGCCTCCTCCGCGCTGTGTATCGCCGGTTCGGATACGATCTCCATCAGCGGCGTGCCCGCGCGGTTGTAGTCGACGAGCGAGCCGCCCGCGCCGTGGTTGAGCTTGCCGACGTCCTCCTCGAGGTGGATGCGCGTGAGCGGGATGACCTTGTGCTCGCCCATGATGTTGCGGGCCGGGCCGGGCAGCTCGATCTCCACGCCGCCGCCGACGCAGATCGGCTGGTCGTATTGCGAGATCTGGTAGTTCTTCGGCGAGTCGGGATAGAAATAGTTTTTGCGGTCCCACTTGCAGACCGGGGCGATCTCGCAGCCGAGCATGAGGCCGGCCTTGATGATGGCGTCGACCGCGGCCTTGTTCATCACCGGCAGCGCGCCGGGCAGGGCGAGCACGGTGGGATCGGTGAGCGTGTTCTCGGGCTCGCCGTAGCCGGCGGGCACGCGGGTGAACATCTTGGAGCGGGTCTTGATCTGGACGTGGACTTCAAGACCGATGACGGCTTCGTAATTCATTTTTCAGAGGGAGGGGCCCACGGAACACACGGACGACACGAAAGAAGGATCTGAGTTATTGCCCACGAAACACACGAAATAGCACGAAAAGGAAGGCTCGGGCTTTCGTGTCATTTCGTGTGATTCGTGGGCACGTTCTACAGCGGTTTTCTTTCCGTGTTTTCCGTGTCTTCCGCGGGCTAGCTAAATCAGAGGTTCGGGGTGCGCTTGGCCCAGTCGTGGGCGCGGTCGTAGAGGTGGGCGGCGGAAAGGAGGTCCGCCTCGGAGAAGGGTTGGCCGATGAGCTGCAAACCGATCGGCAGGCCGCTCCGCGTGAAACCGCAGGGCACGCTGATCGCGGGCAGGCCGGCGAGGTTCACGCCGATCGTGTAGATGTCGGCCAGATACATCGCGAGCGGGTCCTCGGTCTTCTCGCCGCGCTTGAAAGCCGGCGTCGGCGAGGTCGGCGTGAGTATCACGTCCACGTCGCGGTAGGCGTCGATGAAGTCCTGGCGGATCAGCGTGCGGACCTTTTGCGCGCGGCCGTAATAGGCGTCGTAGTAACCCGAGCTGAGCACGTAGGTGCCAAGGATGATGCGACGCTTCACCTCCGAACCGAAACCCTCGGCGCGCGACTTGAAATAGAGATCGAGGATGTTCTCCGCCTCGGCGCTGCGGTGGCCGTAGCGCACGCCGTCGTAGCGAGCGAGATTCGAGGAAGCCTCGGCCGTCGCGATGATGTAGTAGGCCGAGAGCGCGTATTGCGTGTGCGGGAGCGACACCTCGCGCACCTCGGCGCCCTGCGACTTGTAGAAATCGATCGCGGACTGCACCGCGGCGCCGACCTCGGGATCGAGGCCTTCGCCGAAATACTCCTTCGGGATGCCGATGCGCAGCGGACGCCCGCGCGGCGCGGAGAGCGCGGCGCGGTAGTCGGGAATCGGCGTCTTGAACGAAGTCGAGTCGCGCTCGTCGTGGCCCGCAATCGCCTGGAGCAAGATCGCGACGTCCTCGACGGTGCGACCGAAGGGACCGATCTGGTCGAGCGACGACGCGTAGGCGATGAGACCGTAGCGCGAAACGAGTCCGTAGGTGGGCTTGAGGCCGACGACGCCGCAGAGCGCGGCCGGCTGGCGGATCGAGCCGCCCGTGTCGGAACCGAGCGTCGCCGGGGCCTCTCCCGCCGCGAGCGCCGCCGCGCTGCCGCCCGAGGAACCGCCGGGGATGCGCGTGAGATCGTAGGGATTCGCGGTCGGTTTCGTCGCGGAGTTCTCCGTCGAGGAGCCCATCGCGAATTCGTCCATGTTTAAGCGCCCCCAGAGCACGACGCCGGCCTCGCGCAGCTTGGTGGTCACGGTGGCGTCGTAGGGGCTGACGAAGTTGGCCAACATCTTCGACGAGGCGGTGAGCGGCTGGTCCTTCACCGCGATCACGTCCTTCAGGCCGACCGGGATGCCGTCGAGCGGTCCGAGCGCCTGCCCGACGGCGCGACGGGCGTCGGAGGCCCGGGCTTGGGCGAGCGCATCCTCCGCGTCGTAGGAGTTGAAGGCCTGCACGCGGTCCTCGACCGCGCGGGTGCGGGCGATCACGGCCTCGGTGAGAGCGACGGAGGTGAGCGAACCGGCCGCGAGCGCGGCGGATAGTTCGGCGACTGTCTGGTAATGGAGCGGCGTGGCGGACACGGGAAAAAAGCGTGTTTATGCGGGGGGAGCCGCGTCGGGGACAACAACGATGTGGGGTGCGCCTCCCTGCCCCGCCCCGCCCGCCCGTGGCCGGCCGGCGCCTATGTCGCCGCGCTCGGTTGTTCGGTCTCGCGCACCCAGGTCTTGAAACTCCTCAACTTCTCCGGGGTGCCGAGAGCGAGGAGTTCGTCCCCGACCTCCACCCGCTCTTCCGCGCCCGGACTGAGCAAGCGCATCGCCCCGCGCCGAATGCCCACGATTTGCACGCCGTGGCGGGCGTTGGGGGCCAGTTCCAGCAGGCTGGAGCCGGCGGCGCGACTGCCTTCCGGAACCTTCACGGTCTCCAGACCGATTCCCTCGAAATCCGAGGTCTCGCCTTCGGTCCCGAAGCCGATCGCCCCGAGGAACGCCTTCGCGTTTGCGGCCTGCTCCGGCGTGCCCAGGAAAAGCACCTTGTCGCGGGGAAACAGCGCCTGCTCGGGCCCGGGCAGGGGAATCATGCACCCCTGACGCTCGATGCCGACGACGGTGCAGCCGAAGCGGGCGCGGAGATTGAGCTGCGCGAGCGTGCTGCCGGTGCAGGAGGCGAGATCCGGCACCACGCAATCGGAGACGCTGATCTTCCACTCCGAATGATTGCCGAGCCACGGCACCGAGGTCGCGCTCAGGGGCCGGGCGTCGGTCTCGCCCAAGACCCCATACAGCCCGATTTCCAGCTCGCTATGCCAATAGGTCATGCGACGGCGCAGCATGAGCAGCGCGATGACGACCACGATCAGGCTGCCCAGAAAGGTCCACCGGGCCGCATGGGTGGGCGCGAAAGATCCCACCCAAATCACGAGCAACACGGTCGACACGATGCGGATGCCGTTGGCGATCAGGGCGCACAGCCGCTCACGTCTGGCCCGCGGCTGCGATTGGGTGGTGAACTCCGCCACGATCAACGCGAGCGCGCCGATGTTGCGCCACACCGCGAAAAGCGGAACCAGCACCACCGCCACGAGCGTCAGCCAGAAAAACACCTCCGAGCCCTCCGGCAACCAACCGCCCTCCCCTCCGTTTTTCGACATCGCCGCGTCGGCGAAAACGAGCAGGCCCGCGACAAAGAGCAGCTCCACGCCGATCTGGATGATACGCCGCCGGCTCAGCTTCCACAGCAGGTTGCCCGCGCGCCGCTCGTGAAGCCGCTCCAGCCAGTCGTGGTAGGCGTCCAGCACGCCCACCAGCAAGCGGGGACGCCGCCGGAGCAGGGCGTCGGCGATGGCATCCGAACGCCGCGCGAGTATCGGCGTGGCCAGGGAGGTGACCAGCGAGAGCCCGACCGCGAGCGGATAATAGCGGGGAGGCACCACCGCGGCGGCCACGCCCAACTGGGCGATGATGAAGGAAAACTCGCCGATCGGCGTCGCCACCAACCCCGCGCGAAGCGCCTCCCGGTGCGGCGATCCCGTGATCGTGAGGCTGGTCGAGACGGCCGCGACCCGCAGCACCAGCGTGAAGACCGAAAGCAGGAGGATCATCCACCACGATTCCCCGAGGGCGCGCACGTCGATCTGGAGTCCGATGCCCACGAAAAACACCGCGCTGAACACGTCGCGCATGCCCTCGAACACGCGCTCCACCTGGTGCCGGTGCGGGGTCTCCGCGACGATCGTCCCGAGCAGGAAGGCGCCCAACGCGAGCGAATAGCCCGCGCGAAAAGCGATGATCGCGAAGCCGAAAAGCAGGGCCGCCGTCGCCAGCGTTTGCAGTTCCTCCTCGGCCTTCACGCTCATGCGACGCAACAGCCAGGGCACGATGAGCAACCCCATCACGCCCGCGAAAACCACGAAGGTCCCGAAGGCCCCGACCGTCCGCCCCAGCCCCTGCGCCTCCGCTCCCGCGCCTCCGCCGATGGCGATCACCGAACTCAGGACCGTCAGCATCACCACCGCGACGACGTCCTCGAGCACGGTCACGGCCATCGCCAGTTGCGCGGACTTCTCGTGGGCGGTTCCCGTCTCCTGCAGCACCTTGCCGATGATCGCCGAGGAGGAAACCATGAGCATCGCGGCGAGGAACAGGGTTTGCGTGGCGTTCAACCCCACCACGGCGCCAAGCGCGCGGGTGCCGAAATAGGTCAGCACCGCGCCGAGGAAAACCGCGATCAACAACCCCGCCCCCAGCCGCCGCAGACGACGCAGGCTGAGACGCAGGCCGATCGAAAACATCAGAAACACCAGCCCGACCTGCGCCGCGGTCGCGATGCTCGCCTCGTCCTCCACGAAGGCGAAAGGCGGCGTATACGGCCCCACCACGATGCCCGCCACGATGTAGCCCACCACCGCCGAAAGACCCGCCCGCTGACACAACCAGCCCAACGTCGCCGCCGCGGCGAGGATGATCGCCAGGTCCTGGATAAAGTTCACTCCGCTCATTTGGCCGGGAAAAAAGAAATGGGTTGTCGAAAAAACAAAAGGACGCCGCCCGTCCGGTCCGCCGGACTGATCCGAGGCGACATCAAAACGTCAAGGATGCCGCCAGGCGAAACCCTCCGCCGCCCGCGGCGCCCCTCGCCCGCGTTTCACGCGTCGGAAAACGGACGCGACCGCGCCACCGCGTGGGGAAACACGGCGGCGGAGGACGACGACGTTCGCTTTGGCCATGATCCGAAACACCGGCGCGGAGGCGGCGTCGGATCAATCACCGAATCGGAAGTTTTCCGCCACTACGCGGCGCCGGGCTTAGCCGTCGCCCTCTCTACGGCGGCCAGCACACGCGCCGCCGCCAACTCCTCCGGGTCGGATCCGCCCTCGGTCAACTTCCCGAAATGGGTCGCGGTCAGTTCCCGGTGAGGACACTCGGCCACCGCCCTTCGCACCGCCGCCACGAGTTCCTGGTGGTTGCCCCTCCAAGTCCGGGCCTCCAGCCACTGCATCGCCGCCGGATGAATCGACCGCGGCCGATATTCCGGAAAGATCGCGGTGAGATCCGTCAGCACGCGACGCACGACCAGACCGATGTCCTCGCGACGCTCGCGCAGGGCCGGCACGTTCACCACCGCCGGCACGATAAACTGCAGCTCCTCGAGAAACTCCCCGTCGGAAGCGCCCGACATCCCCGTCTGATCGTGCGCGGCGAAGACGATCCGCAGCGGCTTCTCGCGCTCCCGCTGCCGCCGGGCGCGCCGGAGAAAGTCGAGCAGCGGTTTCTCCTGCGCCTTGGGCACTTTTTCCACCTCCGGCACGAAATAGGTGCGGGGCACTCCCTCGTTGAGGCGATCGAGCGACACCTGGGTCGCCAGGGTTTCCACGTCGAGATCGCGGGCCGACAACACGACGAGCCCGCCGTGAAAATCGCCGCCCATCGCCTGAAATTCGCGCGCCACCAACTCGAACTCCACTCCCGGCTCGCCGCGCAGGATCACGCCGACCGGATCGTTTCGCGCGTTCCACAGCTCCCGCACCAAACGGCGCATCGCGCCCGAGCGCGTCACGAGATGCAGCGGCCGGTAATCGGTCTCCGCCGGGATCGGCGGTTCGACCGTGCCCGTCGCGCGGGGCGCGGGCGCGTCGATCCGATCCCCGCCCAACAGGCGCTGGAGGGCCACGACCGCGCGCTTGGGATTGATCGGCTGCAGGAGGGCGTCGCTCAAGCCCTGCCCGAAGAGCGGCAACACCGCGTCCACCTCCTCGCGATTCGCGAGGAGCAGGAAGCGCGTGTCGGGCGAGAGTTGCCGGGCCTGGGCCAAAAATTCGCCCGTGTCGGGCGTCGATCCCTGCACCAGCACGCAAAGCCGGCAAAAGCGCGAACCGAGGACACGCAACACCTCCTCGTGATCGGGACAGGAGGCGACCACCGCGCCGGCGTCGGTGAGCAAAAGGGAAAACAGGCTGCGGAGACGCGTATCGGGGATGCAGACGGCGGCGTGAGGAGACATCGATGAAAGGAAGGCGCGCGCGACACCGCGGCGGAGCGCCCCGCTCCGCCGAGCGTCGCCGCACGAGGCGGGAGATCAGTAGGGGCGGCCGCGATAGAGCCGGACCGGCTTGGCCGGCTTGGGAGTCTCGACCGGCTCGGCGACCGGAGCCGCCGCCGCGGGCGCGGGGGACGCCACGGCGGCCACGGGGGACGCAGGCGGCGCGGCCGGCGCGACCGGCGCCGGGGTGGCCGCCCCCGCCCCCAAACTCTCGATCACCGCCGGAGTCAGGTGCTTCAAGGTCATGTTCGTGACCATGCGGGTGGAGGCGAGGTTGGCCTTCTCGCCGCCGAGCACGAGCAGCACCTGCTTCTCCGTGCGACGCAGCAACAGCCAGCGCTCGCTGAAGCGCAGCATGTAGTCGTCGCAGGGGAGGAAGTTTTCGTCCATCGTCTCATACATCGCGACGATGCGACGCTGCGCGTCGGCGAAGAGCTCGTTGGAAAGGAAGGCCGGGAGCCGGTTGATATACATCTGCCCCTCGGTCCCGAAAAGGCACACGCCTTCGATGCCGGGAAGATCGAGGATGTTGTCGAAAAGCTTGCTGATTTCCATGCGGGGAAGTCTCGGGTTTGGGTTTTGCGCGTTCGGGTTCGTGGTCGGCGGAGAGGGCGCCCGCGCCTCAGCCGGCGGCCAGCGCCTGGCGCACGATGCCGACCGTCTCGTTGATCCGGGCCCGCGAGTTGAGGATCACCCCCACCGCGCCGCCCTGATAAGGCAGACAGATCACCGTCAGCGCCTTGCCTTGGATCTGCGCCTCCTGGAAATCCTCGAGGCCGAAGGATTCGCCGATAAGGCCGGCGACCTGCTGGAAATACACCAGCACGTTGGCGAGGACATCGACTTCGTTGCCCTCCTGCACGATCACGTCCCCCGACTCCGAGCACTGCACGTAGCCGAGAACGTTCGGCGCCTGCATGATTTGCTGAACAGGTGTGTTGTCCATGTAGTTTGCAATTTTGCTGCCGATCGCGTTCATGAGCGCCTCCCTACCGCATCCCGCATGCCAACGGCCCCGAGATTTTCGAACGCGTCGTAAAACGCCGGTCCGCGCGCCCGACTCGTAACCAAAATGCCACTACGTCGTTGAAACCCGTCCCGCCCCTCGTGTCTTTTACCTTTTGACACCCCTCTGGCGCGACAATTGCATGCCGGCCAAAATCCACGGCGCCCGCGCACCCCGCCCGCTCCTCCCGCTAAAACGCTAACATGTCTTCCCTTCTCGGCTACTTTTCCAACGACATTGGCATCGATCTCGGCACGGCCAACACGCTCGTTTACGTCAAGGACAAGGGCATCGTGCTGCGGGAACCCTCCGTCGTCGCCCTCGACACCCAGACGCGCAAGGTCCGCGCCGTCGGCGCCGAGGCCAAGCGCATGCTCGGCCGCACGCCCGGCAACATCACCGCCATCCGCCCGATGAAGGACGGCGTCATCGCCGACTTCGACGTCACCGAGGCGATGCTCCGCTACTTCATCCGCAAGGTGCACAACAACGCCCTGCGCGTGAACCCCCGCGTCGTCATCGCCATCCCCTCCGGCATCACCGAGGTCGAGAAACGCGCGGTCAAGGACTCCGCCACCCACGCCGGCGCCCGCGACGTCATCACCATCCCCGAGCCCATGGCCGCCGCCATCGGCGTCGGCCTCCCGATCGACGAACCCGCCGCCAACATGATCGTCGACATCGGCGGCGGCACCACCGAGATCGCCATCATCTCCCTTTCCGGCATCGTCTTCAGCAAATCGATCCGCGTCGCCGGCGACGAGCTCGACAGCGCCATCGTCAACTACATGAAGCGCGCCTACAACCTCCTCATCGGCGAGCGCACCGCCGAGGAGATCAAGCTGCGCGTCGGCTCCGCCTACCCCCTCGACGAGGAGCTCACCATGGAGGTCAAGGGTCGCGACTCCGTCGCCGGTCTGCCCAAGACCATCCACATCACCTCGCAGGAGATCCGCGAGGCCCTCAGCGACCCCATTTCCGCCATCGTCGACGCCGTCCGCTCCACTCTCGAACGCTGCCCCCCCGAACTCTCCGCCGACCTCGTCGACCGCGGTTTCGTCATGGCCGGCGGCGGCGCGCTCATCCGCGGCTTCGACCGCCTCCTTTCCGAAAAGACCGGCCTTCCCGTCACCGTCGCCGACGATCCGCTCTCCGCGGTCGCCAACGGCACCGGCGCCGTCCTCGACGACCTCAACTGGGTCCTGCAGAACGTCTGAGGGATTTATGATTTAACATTTGTGATTGATGATTGTCCGGCCTTCGCCTCCGCCGCGCATGCCTCCAATCATAAATCATCAATCCTAAATCATAAATTTCCGTGCGCCGTTTCGACCAAGCCCGCCCCTTTCTCACCCTGGGCATCGCGCTGCTCGCTTGGCTGATCCTGCCGACCGTCTTCAAACGCTTCGCCCGCCTCTCCTTCTACGAGTTCCAGGCCCCGCTCGACATCGCCGCCTCCTACGCCCGCGACCTGCAGGGCTTCTGGGCGAAACGCACCCGCTCCAACGCCGAACTCGTCGCCGCCGCCCGCGATCTGCAACGGCTCAACGCGTCCTACGAACTGCGCCTCCAGGAGGACGCCCGCCTCCGCGAGGAGATCGTCCGCCTCGAAAACCTCCTCCGCCTGCCCTCCTTCGCCGAGTTTCGATCCGAACCGGCGCGCGTCGTCCGACGCGATTTCACCGCCTGGTGGCAACGCCTCGTCATCCGCAAGGGCTCAAACCACGGCATCCGCCCCGGCTCGCCCGTGATCTACGTCGGCGGACTGGTCGGGCGCGTCTCCGAAGTCCACGCCACCACCTCCGTCGTCGAGCTCATCTCCAGCCCGGGCATGCGCCTCGCCGCCGTCTTCGACGGCGACGAACGCCCCGTCAGCTTCCAAGGCGGCATCAATCCCCCGATGCAACCGGCCGAGGCCACGATCGAGTTCGTGCCGCTCGACGTTTTCGCCACGCCCTCCGCCCCGCGCCGCCTCGTCACCTCCGGCATCGGCGGCGTCTATCCCCCGGGCCTGCCCGTCGGGGAAGTCTTCCAACTGGAACCCAGCACCGACGGCCTTTTCAAAAGCGGCCGCGCCCGCATCGATCCCCGCCTCGGCCGCATCACCGAGGTCGCCGTGCTCGTGCCGCTCGATCCCGCCTTCCTCGCCCCCGACTCCGCTCCCTGATCCGCCCTCGGCCCGCCATGTTCCATTCGCTCCGACAAGTCCTCGCCCTCCTCGCGTGCACGGCGATCCTGTCCGCGATTCTGGGCCAGCTGAACCACGCGGTGTCGGCCTGGGCGCTCACCTTTTCCCTCCCCGGCCTGTTCGTCGCCGGTCCCGCGCTTCGGCTTCCCCTCGGAACGGGTTTCGCCGCCGTCTTCGTGAGCGGGCTGTGGCTCGACGCATCCTCCGCCCTCCCCTTCGGCCGCCAGGCGTTTCTCTTCGCGCTCGCCTTTTGTTTCGTCCATCGGCTCCGCGGACGTCTCCCCCGCCACGAGACCATCGTCGGCGTGGTCGTGGCGCTCTTCGTCAATCTCGCGATCTTCGTCGCCTTGGCGCTCTTTTCCCTCGGCGCCCTGCCCGACCCCGCCTCGGCCGGCCTCCGCCTTTTCGCCGACCTGATCGTCTCCCAATTGCTCACCGCCCTGATCGGCCCCTGGTTCCTCGCCTTGCAGGAAGCCTCGCTCCGTCTCGTCCGCGCCATGCCCGAACGCGCCGTCGAACGCTTCGCCTGAAGCCATGTCGTTCGCCAGCTCCAGTTCCGACCGCTCCGGCGGGCTCGTCGAATCGCATCGCGGCTACGACCCTCGCCTCTGGTTCTTCCAGGGGCTCCTGCTCTTCATGCTCCTCGTGCTCGCCGCGGGGCTCGCCTACCAGCAGCTCGGCCGCGCCGACCTCTACCGCGAACGCGAGACCGTGCAAAGCCAGCGCCGCGTGGTCGTGCCCGGCCCCCGGGGCAACATCTACGACCGCGAAGGCCGTCTCCTCGTCGGCAACCGCCCGCGCTTCGCCGTCACCATCAACCTCGACGAGCTCCACACCGAGTTTCGCCGCGAATTCCTCCGCATCCGGCGCAACTACCGCGAGACCGGCGACCGGGACCTCCCCTCCGCCGCCCAGCTCCAACGCATCGCCCGCATCGCCGTCGTCCAAAGACAGCTCAACTACATCAATCGCATCCTCGGCACCCGGCACCGGGTGGCCGCCGACAGCCTCGAACGACATTATCAGCAGAACCGCATTCTGCCCTACCTGCTGCTCGAGGATCTCACTCCCGCCGAATACGCGCGCCTCATCGAGCACCTGCCCGTCCGCTCGCCGCTCCAGGTCTACACCGCCAGCACACGCTCCTATCCGCACGGCTCCCTCGCCGCCCACACCCTCGGCTACACCGCCGCCGACGACGATGTCGATGTCGGCGACGCCCTGCCGGGCGCCGAACTCCGCACTCTCAAGATGCGCGGTTCCGTCGGTCGCCAAGGCCTCGAGGCCTCCCTCGATTCCCGTCTCCAGGGCCAGGCCGGCGGCGCGATCTACCGCATCAATCCCGCCGGCTACCGCGTGCTTCCTCCCCTTGAAAAACGCCGTCCCGTCCAAGGCGGCGACGTCGTCGTGAGCCTCGACCTCGATCTCCAGCGCGCCGCCGACAAGCAGATGAGCGAACTCGGGCTCGCCGGCGCCGCGGTCGCGCTCGACGTCGCCACCGGGGAGGTGCTCGCCCTCGTCAGCAAACCCGACTACGACCTCAACGCCTTCAGCCCCCGGCTCTCCCACGCCGCCGCCGCCGACATTCAGGCCCGCGGCGCCTGGCTCAACCGCGCCACCCAGGGCCTCTACCCCCCCGGCTCCACCTTCAAGCTCCTCACCGCCATCGCCGGCCTCCGCACCGGACACATCCACGCGGACTCCGTCGTCGAATGCACCGGCGCCTACCGCGTCGGCCGCCGCACCTTCGTCTGCAACAACCACCGCGACCGCGGCCCCGTCACCCTCTCCCAATCCATCGAGAAAAGCTGCAACAGCTTCTACTACGACACCGGCCTCAAGACCGGCATCGAGGCCATCGCCGCCGAGGCCCGCCGCCACGGCCTCGACAGCCGGACCGGCATCGAGCTCCACGAGACGCGCAACATCCTCGTCCCCGACCCCGCCTGGAAACGTCGCGCCCGCGACGACGCCTGGTTCCCCGGCGACACCGCCAACGTCTCCATCGGACAGGGCGACCTCGCCCTCACCCCTCTCCAGATGGCCTGCTTCGTCGCCTCCCTCGCCCGCGGCGAAACCACGACGCGCCCCACCTTGCTCCACCTGCCCGACGCCCCGCGCCAACGCTCCGAGCCCGACGGGCTCGATCCCCGGCAACGCGCCGCCATCTTCGCCGGCATGGAGGCCGTGACCAACACCGGCACCGGACGCATCCTTCAGACGCCGCGCTTCCGCGTGCCCGGCCTGCGCATCGCCGGCAAGACCGGCACCGCGCAAAAACGCACCGCCGAAGGCACGATCAACTTCGCCTGGTTCGTCGGCTTCGTGCCCGTCGAGGATCCCCGCATGGCCATCGCCGTCATCATCGAGGGCGACACCCCCGGCGAGGATCTCGCGGGCGGACGCTACGCCGCTCCCGTGGCCGGCGCGCTCATCCGCGCCTGGGCCGAGAAAAACGGACGCTATCCCGCCTCCGGCGCTCCCGCCGAGGCCACGCCCTGAACCCGGCGGACGCGCTACGCCTCCGCCTCCCCGCCCTCGCGCAAGGCGAGCGCGCGGTCCCACCCCCGGATATCCGCCATCATCACCGCGAATCCGGGAAAATCGTTCTCCAGACGCCGCGAATCCCGCGCGTGCCGTCGCGCCGCCGCCGTCGCGTGCGCCACGGCCTGCGGCAAGGTCGGCCGCTCGGTGCCGTAGACGCGGAGCTTCAGCTCGCGCCTCGTGTAGGGCGGCCGTCCCGCCTCCCGCCCCGCGATCCACGCCGCTTCGCCCACCCGCTCGTCGAGCCCGCACAGATACCACGCCTCCGCCGCCGGCACCGCCAGCCCCGCCGCACGCAACACGCGCGGTCGACCACGCGCCGGCGGCAGGTTTTTCGTGGCGCGGCGAAAGGTCGCCCGCAACTGGCAGAGCCGACAACGCGGATGAAAATAACCCGGCGCCTCGTGCGCCGCCGTGTGCGGCTCGCTGTCGTCCGCGTCGACCAGCACGACCAGCCCGTCCGCGTCGGTGTTGAAATGCAGATGCCTCGCGATCGCCGGGAGGATTTGCAAAACCGAGGGCCAGCCGCGCGCGCGCAGATTCGGCTGCACCCGCTCGAAGGGCCGGCCCAGCGCGGCCTCCACGAAAATCGACATCGCCGATTCGTCGACGAGCGATTCGCCGAGCAAAGCCACGCGCAGGCGCCGCGACGGCGCCGCATGGGGATCATGGACAATCGCGCCGCCCATCGCCTACTCCGCCGGCACCCCGCCGAGAATTCCCGAATACCAGAGATCGCCGAGGCTGCCGCCCTCCGCGAGCAGCTCCGCGAGATCCGGACGGTCCGCGAGACGCGTGAAAGTCGCCGCGCGTCCGGTTTTCTCCGCGATCACCACCTCCTCCGGATGGTCTCGGAAAAGATCGAGCAGAAGCGGCGAATGCGTCGTCGCGATCACCTGCGTCGGCGGACGCGTCAGCCCGTGGTCGGCGGGATAACTCAGACGATAGAGGATGTCGCGCACGTCGCGCAGCAGCCGCGGATGAATGCCTCGGTCCAGTTCCTCGACGCACACCAAGGCCGGCGGTTCCGGATCGTGCGCCAACGCGAGCAACGCGATCGTGTAGAGCGTGCCCTGCGAAAGATCGCCGGGCTCGACGGCCACGTTTTCCGCCGGGTCCGCGAGCCGCAACGCAAAGGTGCCCCGCGCCGGAATCGGCTCCAGCTCCGAATACTCGGGGAAAAGCCGCAGCAACTCCGCGCGCAGACCCGCGTAGGCCTCCGGGGCGCGATCGCGCAAGGCGGCCAGGCGCGCGGCGAGGTTGCCCCCGTTCGGGGCGAGCTCGTCGGAGGAAACCGGATACACCGGCGCCGCGATCGCCGTGTGGTCGAAGAAATAGGCGCGCACGCCCAGGATCTTTTCGCGCAGGCCGGACCAGTCGTCGGCTCCTTCGCCGCGGGCCAGCGGCGCGACTTGCAGCAGGTCGCAGACGCTCTCGTTGACGCAACCGAGCGTCGCCTCGAGGCCGTCGTGCGGAGGCGTGAAATTGAAGGTGATCTCCGCCGCATGGGGCATCCGTTCGTGCTCGGGCACCGGCTCGCGCAAAGGCGGACGCGCGAGCGCGCGCAAACGCATCACCGCCTGGATGAGACTGCTTTTCCCGGCGCCATTGGGCCCGATCACCAGATTAAACGGACACAAATCGACACGCGCGGAACGGAGGGCCTTGAAATTGTGAAAGGCGACGGAGGCGATCACGACCACAGTCAATCGCCGGCATCGCGAGGAGGCAACGCCGGCGGCGACGAGCCAACCTCGCCACAGCCCATTCACGCTCCGTCTCTTAGGCCATTACCGTAGTTTTACGCATTTAAATCGGCACCTTCACCGTTGACCGGGGTATTCCCCCCGGGGCAAAAAACCTGCGTAAAAAGGCCATTAATACCATCGGCCTCTTTTTCTGATAGCCAGAGATTGCTTTCCAGCCCCACTCCCGAGCTTCGCACCCAGACGGCCCCGTTCCAACGGGGCCGTCTTCTTTTTCCCCTTTGTTTCTGGGCGGAAGAGTAGGCGCTGTCTTCCAAATAAGCCGGCGCTCTGCTTGTGCCCTGCGGGCGAGGCGGAAGCCACGCCGGGCCGGCGTTGCCCTCGGCGGCACGGGCCTCCGGCCCGCCTCCACCTCGGCCACCTTGGCCGAGCATGACTTCCACCGCACAAAGCACCGGTTTGTTTTGAAGACAGCGCCTAGCGGAAAGCACCGGTCCGCCGCGTTATCCCCCTGCCCATCCTCCCCGCCCGCGCCGCCTTTTTCCCGCCCATCCTTCGACAAAAAAGCCCGTGCGCGGACGCACGGGCCAATCGCGAATGATGGACAAAAGAGAACTCAGGCGGCGACGACTTCGGAAACGACCGACCGGGTTTCGGCCGCGGAACGACGCTGACGAAGGCGCACTCCGACCAAACCCGCGACCAATGCGGCGGCGGCCATCGCGGCCACCGTGCTCGACTCCGGCACCGGCACGAGGTCCTGGTGGCCGGGAGCGACGACTATCTGCGCGAAGACCCAGTCGTTGAAGCCGATGTTCGTCGCTCCATAGGCGAAGGCGTTGGTGTTCGTCAGACCCAGGCTGAGATTCACGGCGCTGCCCACCGAAGGCGTGAGCATCAGGGCGTAGGTCTTCGAAGCGTCGGTCAGATAACCGAACTCGGAGTGGATAAGGGAGTTGTTGGAGAACGAAGTCAGATCGAACTCGTAGGCGTAGGTGGTGAAGGTGCCATAGCTGTTCGTGAAGGTGGTCCAGTCGGAGCCCACCGCCGGCACCACGATCGGATCGAAGGTCACCGTGGTGCCATCGACAAACGCGCCCCCCGACCACTCGCCGAAGACCGCGGTGATCTGCGAATCAACGTCCACGCCACCGGCTCCCGCGAAGAAGTTGTAGGTCATTTTGGCCACCGCCGAGACGTTGGTGAACGTCTGGCCCAAGGGTTGGCCATAGAACGTAAACATGCTGCCTTGGTAGGCGGTTTGGGTTTCGTAGGTCTGAAGCTGAGCCCGACCCACACTGGAAAACGCGAGCGCACTCGCGGCAAAGAGAAGTCCGACTTTCGCGAAGGAGTTCATTGGGGCCAACACCCTATATTCGACTAGGTATCCCTCAAGCGTGTAATCAAATCATGAAGAGCAAAGCTTACCTACCTAGGATTTCTTAGTAACGCCACCAAGCGATGCCTCAACGCCTCGACCGGATCCTCCCTCGATCCCCTGATCGCAAGCGTCAGCATCTGAGCGGGTTGATGTGCCCGACGTTCCGTCACTTCGCGCCAACGTTCCGCCCAAAAACGGCCGAAGGAAAAACTGTCGGACGGCCTGCGTAGCGGCTCCCCGCGCGAGGGATCCCAGATGGTGAAAGCCACCCACATCTCCTCCCCCCGCCGGGAAAACCGGTAGGCCTGAAAGGGTATGGCGCTTCCCATCCAATCGACGTCGAATTCGCCGATCTCCCCGACCAGTTCGCAGCCGGCGAGAGGCAGGCACACGGTGGGATTGTGGAAAAACGGGATGAAGCGGGCGGCCTGCCCCGTCCGCCACTCGACGTAGTAGGCGGAAAGGTCGATCGCGTCGATCCCCGCGCCTTCCTGCCAACGTCCGGCGCGAAACGCGTCCGGTTGAAGCATCTCGGCGGCCGTCTCCCCGAGGGGCTCGGCGACGAAGCTCCGATGCGCCTCGGGCAGGGCGACCGTCCACCGCGCCACCTGCGCCCGCTCGCGCTCCCCCTTGGCGAACCAAGCCCGGGCCCCGAGTTCACCCGCGCCCAACACCACGGAAAACGCGACCAGCCAGACCGCCGGGGCGAGAGCGCGCGGCGCGTCTCCTCGCGTGACAACCGGAGCCATTTGGGGAAACTTCCAGCCCGCGCCGCGGCAGGCCAAAAGCGCCGTCACCAGAAGGCTCAAACCCAGCGCCGACCAGCCCGCGATGTCATGCAGACGTTCCACCGCCTGCTCGCCCCCCCGCCCCGCGGTGAGCGCGAGAAACAGCACCCGCCCGAAGTTGCCGACCAAGGCGGACACCACGCCCGCCGCGAGCAGCACGGCACGCCGCCACACCGTGAAGCGAAACCACTCCCCGAAAAACAGCGCGATCATCACGCAGCCCTGCAAGGAGCGGATCCCGCCGCAGGCTTCGTCGATGCCCACCCAACCCGAGGCCAGACGCACCGTGGTGCCCGCGGCCAGCGCGGGACGACCGAGCCAGTAGCACACCTCCGCGGCGAGCGAGGCCATCGCCTCCCGCAACGGCAAGATCACCGTCTGCTCCACCACCGCCGGCCACGGCAAGGCGCTTGCCAACAGGATGCACGGGGCGAGCAGCCAACGCACGCCGGCGCCTCCCGCACGCCGCCACTCCGCCAGGGCCCCCAGCCCGACAATCACCCCGACATAGGCCCACAGCACCGTCGTCCAAAGCGGGAAAGGCACGAGCAGCAAACGCAGCGGAAACGTCGCGAGCACGAGAAGAACACCCGCCGCCCACCACCACCACGCCGACGCCCTCGCGGGATGCTCGAGCGCGGGCGGACGTTCGCCCGAACGTTCCCACCAGAGATAGGCCATGAGCAAAGCCGCCGCCCACCCGTGCCGCAGGTCGGGAGATTGCCGCCACACCTCCGCCAGGGGCGCCAAGGCCAGCAGAGCCAGCAGACCAAACCCGGCCGCCTCGAGGGGAAACCCACGCGTGATCTTGGAGGCGTTCATGACGAGGAGGGCGTATCGGTGGACGAAGCGGACGCGCCCGCCTCCTCGGCGTCGCCGGCGTTCCCCGCTCCCCGCCGCGAACGGGACTTCAACAACGGACGGAAAGGCGCCTCCGCCGAACGCTCGATCAAACGCTCCTCCTCCGGCAGGTAACGCATGCCCGAACCGCGGGCGAGCCCGACAAGACGCGTCACCTCCTCGGCGTTGCGCGCCATGCCGTTCACGTAGGCGAGATAAGGCAGGCGGGGCGCGATCTCGAGTTCCGCCGCGGGAAACTCCTTCAACACCGCGAGCGCCTCCTCCGGACGTTCCGCCTGGGCGAGGGCGAAGGCGTAGCCGGTGGCGTAAACGATGTTCGTCGGATGCTGCTCGTGCAGCTCCTTCATGACGTCCTTCGCCGAGTTCCACAACGGGCTCGGCTCGCGCAGAAGCGTCAGCAGGGCCCAGTCGTGCCGATAGCGCGGCACCGCGCCGTTCGACTGACGCAACGCGCCCAGCACGTCGCGCATGCTCGCCGTGTCCCTCCGCTCCTTGTAGGTGTTGAACAAAGCCTGATGCGCCCAAGTCTGGTCGGGATAAGCGCGCACCACCGTCCACAAGGTGTCGTCGGCCTCCTTGTCCCATCCCCAAAGCGTGGCGAGCCGATGCAACACGGTGAGCCCGGAGAGGCTGCCGCCGCAGGCGTGGGTCGCCGCTTCCCAGATCTCGCCGCGAAGCGACCGGTTGTTCTGGGCGTCCACCAAACGCGCGGACATCGCGAGCCGCACGCTCTCCGGCGGCACCGCGCCCCACACGCCCGCCTCGAGCAGAGAGGCCAGCCGATCCCACTGCCGCCGCTGCGCGAACATGTCCGCCTCGAGCGCGCGCACCGCCCGCTCCTCCCGTATCGCGGAAGGAAGCGAGACGAGCCAGCGCTCCGCCTCGTCGCCGCGGTTTTGCACGAGGAGCCAGCGCATCATCCGCGCCGCGTTCTCGACATCCTTCCCCGCCTCCGGGGTCAGCTCCGCGAACACCTCCGCGAAGGGACGCCGGTCGATCAGCAGTTCGATGTTCGCCTTGTGCAGACGATCATCGAACGTCGCCCCCGGGCTCGCCAGCACGTGGTCGAGCCGACGGCGGGCCTCCGCGTAGTCCTGGCTTTCCAGCGCCACCCCGGCCAGCTCCCGCTCGATGCGAAGCGCTCGCTCCGGATGCTCGCGCGCGATTTCCGTCAGGGTCCGCCGCGCCTCGTCGCGTTTTTCCGTGTCGGGATGACGCAGATAGAGAAGCGCCTGCGTCTGCCGGATCTCGATGTCCTCCGGCAAACGCTCCCGCAACGTCCGCAACAAGATGTCGGCGACCGGCGTGTCGCCCGTGGCGAGCGCGAAGGCGAGGGCCGCCCGCAACATGGGCGGCTCCTGCGAGATCCCGGGCGAGGCCTCGGCGAGCGCGTCCCTGGCCGCGTTGAAATCGCGAAAACGCAGACAACTGAACACCAGCAGGGCCGCGTCCTCCGCGGAATCGGGCCGCAGGCGCGCCACCGCGCGGCGCAGACGCATCGCCTGCGCCGCCCCCACCTGTTCGAGGATGTCGGCCGCCACCCGGATCGTGTCGGCGTTGCCCGGCGCCGCCTTCAATGCCACGTCGAGCGCCAGTTGCGCGCTCAACGCGTCCCGGGCGGCGATGAATTCCTTCGCCTGGCGGAGCGCCCGGTCCTGCTTCCAGAAATGGTAGCGACGCGCCAGGGGCTCCTGCCCCAACCACAGCCCCGCTCCGGCCAGCACCAAAACGCCGAGCCCGATCCACAGCAGTCGCCTGCGTCCGTGTTTATCCGCCGCTCTCGACGGCTGAAGAAGTTGCACCATATGAAAGTCCCCTTGGCCGCGTTTGTAATGACACTATCAACCCGCGCTAGGGCATACACCCCAAGCCATCAAGGCCCGAGTGGTCCCAACCCCGCCACCCTAGCAACACTGCTTAAGCCGCGCCGTCGTCGAACCTGCGGGCCCGTTCGGCCGCGACATAGGCCCGCCACTCGCGCGCGAGGCGAAACGATCGCCAGCAGTTCAAAAGCAGGAAACCCGCGACCAAAATCGTCCACAGCCGTCCCGACAAAAGTCCCAGCACGACCAACGCCGCCCCGCCCGCCAATCCCACGCCGGTCGCGACCAGCAGACTGTTCACCGGACCGACCCAAAACCACAGCACCGAACGCAGGATTTGGCCGCCGTCGGTCGGATAGATCGGCAACAAATTGAAGACCAGCAGCACCAGATTCACGAGATTCACCGTGAAGAGCCACTCCATCAGGTCGGGATGCGTCTCCGAAAAGCCGCTCCGCCCCAGCCACCAGAACGCGCCGAACAACAACGGCGCCAGCGCCACGTTCACCAACGGTCCCGCCGCGATGCTCCACAACTGCGCCCCCGGCCGTTGCGGAGGGGCCACATACGCCACCCCGCCCAACGGCCAGAGCACGATCTGCTCCGACACCCCGCCCGTCTGACGACAGGCCAGCGAATGGCCAAACTCGTGCATCAGCACGATCACGAACAACGACAGATACTCCGCCACGTTCCACGACATCGACGAGTATTCGTCCGCCCGCGACGTGAGCGTGTAGAACGCCACGACAAACCACGACCAGTGCAGAAACACGTCGATGCCGAAGAGGCGAAACAGGCGGATCGAACCCTGTTGGGTGGGTAGCATCCGCCAGCGCTACCGCCCCGCCCGCCGCGAAGAAACAAAAAAGCCCGGATCACGCGTCGCGACCCGGGCTTTTTCAAAAATGGTGCTCAGGACAGGACTCGAACCTGCACGCCTCGCGGCACACGCCCCTCAAACGTGTGTGTCTACCAATTCCACCACCTGAGCAATGACTGAGAAAGAGGAAGGCGGAGGCAGACAAACGCCTCCTCGCCTGACAAGCCCGAAAATGAAGGAATTTCAAAATCGGTTTTGACCCCCCGCGCGAAGCTCCGGACGGTGCGCACCACGCCTCTCCGCAAGGCGACGCACGCCATGACGTTCGACGACACCCTCCACGCCCTCCTGCGCTCCTACGAGCTTGAGGGCGGCATCAACCACCTCGACGGCGCCAATCTGCCCTCGGAGGCCTCGGTCAATCGCCTGGCCGCCGACCTCATGCACCTGCTTTTCCCGGGCTACTTCGAGACCAAGACCCTCAAACGCGAGGATGTCCGCGAACACACACGGGAGCGCCTCGCATCCGTGCACAAGCGTCTGCGCGTCAACATCGAAAAATCCCTCCGCTTCGCCCGCGTCTCCGACCCCGCCTTCGCCGCCAACTCCGCCGCGCCCGCCCTGCGCGCCGGCGAGCTCGCCGACGCCGTCCTCTCCCGCCTCCCCGAGCTCCGCCGTGTCGTGCAAACCGACGTCCAGGCCGCCTACGCCGGCGATCCCGCCGCCCGCCACGTCGAGGAGATCATCCTCGCCTACCCCTGCGTCCTCGTCATCTCGCTCCAACGCTTCGCCCACGAGCTCTACCGCCTCGGCGTGCCGCTGCTCCCGCGCATGATCACCGAATACGCCCACGAGCGCACCGGCACCGACATCCACCCCGGCGCGCGCATCGGCGAATACTTCTTCATCGACCACTGCACCGGCGTGGTCATCGGCGAGACCGCCACCATCGGCCACCACGTGAAGATCTACCAAGGCGTCACCCTCGGCGCGAAATCCTTCGAGGTCGACGTCAACGGCAACCCCGTGAAGGGCGTCAAACGCCACCCCAACGTCGGCGACCACGTCACCATCTACGCCCACGCCACCATCCTCGGCGGCGACACGCACATCGGCTCCCACTCCATCGTCGGCGCCAACGTCTGGCTGCTCGAAAGCATCCCCGACAACAGCATCGCCTATTACAAGAACGAGAACCTCGTCGTGCGCTCCCGCAAAAAACAGGAGGCCGCGGTCGAGTGCCGCAAACAGGACGAACTGCAGGCCTGGAACTGGTCGATCTGACCCGTCTCCGCCCGCCGCGGACGGCGCCACACGCCCCCCACGAACACCAGGGCCCGACTTGAAATCCGGGCGCGCCGGCTCCCCGGGACGAAGCCGGACGGCGCCCCGGCTTCGCCGGTATTTCCGGTTTCGCCGTCGCGTTCGCGCGTCCAAACGCGCGTCGGACGGGTTGGATTTTCCAACTTGCGCGCAGGCTTGCCGCTTGCCCCATGCCCTCGGCACCCCTTGTGCTCCTTCGACACCCCTTTTCCGTCGCCCATGTCCTCCCGTCCCCAAGAAGCTTGGTCGAGCCGTCTAGGCGCCATCCTCGCCGTCGCCGGCAGCGCCGTCGGCATCGGCAACTTCATCCGCTTCCCCGCGCTCGCCGCCGAATACGGCGGAGGCGCGTTCATGATCGCCTACTTCGTGTCCTTCTTGGTGATCGGCATCCCGCTCTGCTGGGTCGAATGGACCGTCGGGCGCATGGGCGGCGGCCTCGGCTTCCACTCCGCCGCCGGCATCCTCCACGCCGCGTTTCGTCGTCCTTGGGCGCGCTATCTCGGCGGACTCGGCATCGTCATCGTCGTCCTCCTCTACTTCTTCTACATCCACGTCGAGTCCTGGTGCCTCGGCTACGCCTACCACGCGGCCATCGGCACCTTCCAGACGCCGGGCATGAGTTTCTCGCAGTTCTTCGTCGACTACGCGGGCCTCGCCGCGGACGGCTCCTCGGTCCACTTCGCCCCCTCGCAGGTCGGCTGCTTCCTGGTCCTCGCCTTCGTGATCAACCTCTGGTTCGTGCACCGGGGCATCTCGCGCGGCATCGAGAAAGTCTGCATGTGGGGTCTGCCCGCCCTCATCGTGCTCGCGCTCGTCATCCTCGTCCGCGTGCTCACCCTCGGCACGCCCGATCCCACCAAACCCGACCAAAACCTCCTCGCCGGTCTCGGCTACCTTTGGAACCCCGGCGACGTCGGCGCCGGCCTCCGCAATCCCCAGCTCTGGCTCGCCGCCGCCGGCCAGATATTCTTCTCCCTCTCCATCGGCATGGGCGTGATCGTCACCTACGCCAGCTATCTGAAGAAAAACGACGACATCGCCCTCTCCGGCCTCTCCTCCGCCGCGGCCAACGAGGTCTGCGAGGTCGGCCTCGGCGGCCTCATCACCGTGCCCGCCGCCTACGTTTTTCTCGGCGCCACCGCGATCAGCTCCAGCACCGTCAGCCTCGGCTTCATGGTCCTGCCCGACGTCTTCGCGCGCATGCCGGGAGGACAGTTCTTCGCCATCGCGTATTTCCTGCTGCTTTTCCTCGCCGCCCTCACCAGCTCCCTTTCGATGCTCCAGCCCGCGATCGCCTTCCTCGAGGAGGCGCTGGACATCGGCCGCAACGCCTCCGTCGCCATCCTCACCCTCGTCACCGGAGCCGGCGCCGGCTTCGTCTGGTGGTTTTCCGCCGACCTCAAGGCCCTCGATACCCTGAACTTCTGGATCGCGACCTGCGCGGTCTACGTGCAGGCGACCTGCTTTGTCATCGCCTTCGGCTGGATCATCGGTGCCAAACGCGGTCTGGCCGAGGCCCGCCGCGGCGCCCGCATGCATCTGCCGGACTTCGTCGCGCCTTTGATCCGCTACGTCTGCCCCGCCTACCTGCTCGTCATCTTCGGCCTCTTCGTGCTGCAGGACATCGTCGGATGGAACTTCTCCTTCTCCTCCCCCGAGTTCGTCCCGACCGAAAAAATCGCCGATCTTTTCGGCTCCAAGGCCAGCCCCGTGGCCCAGCTCACCATCGCCTTCGCCCTCGTCCTCGCCGGGCTTTGCATGCTCCTCCTCGAGCACGCCGCCCGTCGTTGGGACGTCCGCCTCGGCTCCGCCCGCAAACCCTCGACCCGCGCTTCCTCATGACCCCCGGCGGCTGGATAAACCTCATCCTCTCCCTTGGCCTCGTGCTCGGCCTCTTCGGCTGGTGCGTGTGGAAACTCCTTCACGGCGACAAGCCGCCCGAAAAAGAACACCTCGCCCACATCGAGCCCGTGCACGACGACGAGGTGACGGACCGCTGAACGCGCGCAATCGCGGCCCGCCTCGTCGCCTACCCCGCGCGCTTCGCCCACCGCGCCGCCAGCGCACCGTGCAGCGCGAGCTGCAAGGGATGATAGACCAGCAGCGGCAGCAGGATCAGCCCCACCCGGGGATCGCCGCCGAAGATCACGCCCGCCAAGGGCACGCCCGAGGCCAGCGTCTTTTGCACCGCGCAAAACTCCGCCGCGATCGCGTCGCCCTCTCCCAGCCACAAGGCCTTCACCAACGCGCGCGTCGCCCAGGTCGCCAGCGCGAAAAGCGCCGACGCGATCACCAGGGCCCCCACCGGCATGAGCAGACCGTATCGCGTCCACACCTCCCCCTTCGACGCGTCGCAAAACGCCGCGAACACGATGAACAGGATCACCGCCGTGTTCAGCGTCCCCAGCCGCTTCTTGTTGTTCGTCGCCCAATCGCCGAAACGCAGCCGCAACAACTGTCCGAGGGCCAACGGCACGAGAATCAGTTTCACCAGCTCCACCATCACGCGCCCGGTATCGATCCCCGCCCCGACGTCGCCGACGAAGCTCACCCCCTGCGCGTTCAGCGACACCGCCAGCAAGGCCGGCGTCAGCAGCACCCCGAGCAAACTCGACAACACCGCGTTGCAGATCGCGCCCGCCGTGTTCCCGCCCGCGCTCGCCGTCAGCACCGAGGCCGACGACACCGTCGAGGGCAGCACGCACAGGTAAACCAGTCCGATCCGCAGTTCGTCCGGCAGCCAGCGCCCGAACACCAGCGCGAGCGCCAGCCCGATCGCCGGGAATCCGACAAAAGTCATCCCCTGCACCACCGAATGCAGCCGCACCTGGCCGATCGCCATCCGCATCGCCGAAACCGGCAGGAGCAGCCCTTGCAGCACGAAGATCAGACCGACGCCCAGTTTTGTCGTCAGTTCCGGACGCAACCAGCCTCCGCGACTCGCGATATCGGGCGCCACCCATGCCAGCGCGAAAGCCACGGGCAACAGGCACACGAACCAGTGTTGAGCCCAGATACGTCGAACCATGCCCCGAGGCATAAAGGGCGCCCCTCCCCGCCCGACAGCACAAACCACTGATGTTTCCTACGCTTTTGCCCTGACCGCCCTCGTGCGCCCGCGACCGCAACTCGGGACTTGCGCCCCGGGACGTGGTTAAACAAGTTCCGCGTCCCGTCAGCTCAGACGGCGCGATCGCCAAGTGGTAAGGCCGAGCTCTGCAAAAGCTCTATCGCCGGTTCGATTCCGGCTCGCGCCTCCAATTTTCCCGACGCCCGCCGCGCATTTCCCGCCGGCGGGCGCTTTGTTTTTCCGCCGCCCCCCCTGCGCCGCCTCCAGCCCGCGCTTGCCCATTGCACGCCGGTCATTGGTCATTCGTCATTCCCGCCAAAATGCCCACCACCGTTTTCACCATCGCCAACCAGAAGGGCGGCGTCGGCAAGACCACCACCGCCGTCAATCTCGCCGCCGCGCTCGCCGAGAAAAAAATCCACACCCTTCTCGTCGACCTCGACCCCCAGGCCAACGCCACCTCCGCCATCGGCGTCGAGAAACAGGAAGGCCGCTCCCTCTACGGCCCCCTCCGCGGCGAAGGCACCGCCCTCGAGATGCTCACCCCGACCAGCGTCGACCGCCTCGCCCTCATCCCCAGCGAGGAGGACCTCGGCGCCCTCGAGGTCGAGCTCGCCGGCACCGACAACTACCTCGGCCGTCTCCGCGCCGTCCTCGAGCCCGTCCGCACCTCGGGCGGCTTCGGCGCCATCGTCATCGATTGCCCGCCCTCGATGGGCATGCTCTCGATGAACAGCCTCAGCGCCGCCGACCATCTCCTCATCGCCCTCCAGTGCGAATACATGGCCCTCGAGGGACTCGGCCAGATCCTGCGCAACCTCGAACGCATCAAAGGCGCGCTCAACCCGAACCTCTCGCTCGGCGGCGTCATCATGACGATGTTCGACATGCGCACCAATCTCTCCCGCCAGGTCGTCGAGGAGGTGAAAAAACACCTGCCCGACCAGATCTTCAAAACCGTCATCCCCCGCACCGTCCGCCTCAGCGAGGCCCCGAGCTTCGGCAAGACGATCTTCGCCTACGACAACAGTTCCCCCGGCGCCACCGCCTACCGTTCGCTCGCCAAGGAGGTCATCGAACGCTTCGGCCTCGTCGGCGGCAAGTAGGCCGCCCGTCGGCGCGAACGCCCCCCCCCGCTTGCCCCGGAGCCGGACGCGCGTCCTTTCCGGCGTTCGCCTTTTCGGCTCCACGCTCCCCGCCCACCCGCTCCCCGATCTTCCGTGTCCGCGATCGCCAAATACCGACAGATCTTCCTCACCGGCCTCCAAACCAATCTCGTCTACCGGTGGAACTTCGCCATCCGCGCGGCGTTTTCCCTGCTCCACCTCGTCTACGTCTTCATCCTCTGGGGCGCGGCGTATTCGGGAAAGCAGGACATCGGCGGCTTCCCCCTCTCCGCCACGCTCAGCTACTTCACGCTGCTGCTCGTCCTCCAGTTCTTCCTCAGCGCGGCCAACGACGACTACGAGATCTCCGAGGAGATCCGCAACGGCCTCATCAACCAGTTCCTCACCAAGCCGATCAACTACCTCGGCTACCGGCTCAGCCTCTACTTCTCCGCGCGCCTCGTCATGGGCGGCCTCGCCCTCCTGCCCGTCCTCCTCGCCCTCCCGCTCCTCTGGCCCCGGCTCTCCGTTCCCGGCACGGACCACCTCCCGCTTTACCTGCTCGCCATCCCCGCGCTCATCCTCTCCGCGCTCATCCAGTTCACCATCGCCTACTGTTTCGGCCTGCTGACCTTCTGGTTCCTCGAGATCCAGTCCTTCGTCATTCTCTCGCTCGCCGTCGAAGCGGTGCTCGGCGGCCAGGTCTTCCCCCTGGACCTCATGCCGGCCTGGTTCTACGAGATCTCCCGCTGGCTGCCCTACTACTACCAGATGTATTTCCCCGCCGCGCTGATCACCGGACGCATCTCCGATCTCGGCACCGCGCTCCAAGGCCTCGCCATCCAGCTCGGCTGGACCCTCGCGCTTCTCGGCATCGCCCAGCTTCTCTGGCGCCGAGGCCTCCGCCGCCACACCGCCGTCGGAGGCTGATTTCCAAACCGGCCCGACCACCGATGAGCACACTGACGGACTCCCGCAAAACCCGCGGACATTGGCCGTTCGTCGAAGCCCGCCGCATCGGCTTCCGGGCCGACGCCCGTCTCCCGCGAGGCGGGCATTGCCATGCTTCATGAGCGGTTAATTAAAACGTTCCGTCCGCCGACCCGATGATCGCCACCACCACCCGCTACGCCCGCATCTGGCTCGCCAGCATCCGCTACTCGCTGGTGCGCGCGATGATGTTTCGCGGCGACTTCATCATGTGGGCGCTCGTCGAGCTTTTCTGGATGAGCGTCAACGTCCTCCTCGTCGGCGTCATCTACAACCACACCGACAGCATCGCCGGGTGGTCGAAATACGAGATGCTCCTCCTCGTCGGCACCGTGCTTCTCGTCCAGCGGCTCCTCATGGCTTTTTTCTGGAGCAACCTCTTCGAAATGGGCCGCAACGTCCGCAGCGGACACTTCGACTTCTTTTTGGCCCAGCCCGGCTCGCCGCTCTTCATGGTCTCGACGCGCAAGTTCGATCTCGACGGCCTCGTCAACGTCCCCGTCGCCCTCTCCATCGTCGTCTACGCCGTCCAGAAACTCGAACTTCAGCCCTCCGTCGCGCAGATCGCGATCTACGCCGTCTTCGTCCTCTGCGGATTGATCCTCCATTACTCGACGTTGCTCGCCATCATCTCCCTCGTGTTCTGGCTCCAAAGCGCGAAGGGCATCGAGGGCGGCTACTTCGGCATTTCCGAGTTCGCCCGGCTCCCGCGCGAGGCGTTGCGCGGCGTCGCCGCGGTCGTCTTCGTTTATCTCCTTCCCGCCGTCATCGTAAGCAACTTTCCCGCCCGCGTGCTCATCCACGGCTTCGAACCCGTCCACGCCGCCTGGCTTGTCGGGGCCACCGTCTTCTGGTTCGCCGTGGCCGTGTCCGTCTTCCACGCCGGCCTCCGTCGCTACGCCAGCGCGTCGTCCTGAACGACCGAGTTTCACAGGAGATGACGAAGGAAACGAAGAAAGGCCTCTTATTCCGGCACCTTCGTTCTCTTCGTTACCTCCTGTAAAAAACTCAGCCCCGTCCTCATGAGCCACACCATCCAGCTCAGCGCCGACCCCATCCCCGATTCCTTGCCCGCGCCATTCACCGGCCCCGGTGTCGGCGCCGTCGCCGAGTTTCGCGGGATAGTCCGCGGCGAGGAACAAGGCCGCTCCATCGCCGCCCTCGTCTACGAGGCCTACCAACCCATGGCCGAGCGCGAGATCACACGCATCCTCGACGCGCTCGTCGTCGCGCATCCCTGCCACGCCGTCCACGTGCGCCACCGCCTCGGCCGCATTCCCGTCGGCGAAACCGCCATCTACATCGGCGTCGCCTCCCGCCACCGCGCCGAGGCCTTCGCCGTCCTCTCCGGCTTCATGGACCGTCTCAAACAAGACGTCCCCATCTGGAAAACCGAAGCCATCCCCGCCTGATTAAATAACCACGAAACACACGAAATACACGAAACCGACCCGTCCGCTCCCTGGTTTTCTTTTCGTCTATTTCGTGTGTTTCGTGGTCCTCACCTCCGATGCTTAGTGTAGCCGAAGTCTGGCAACGCCTCGACTCCCTCGCCGCGCCGCTCGCGATCGAGACCGTTCCGCTCGCCCTCGCCGCCGGTCGCGTTCTCCGCACCCCCATCACCGCGCTCGAAGACCAGCCCGCCTTTGACCGCTCGTCCATCGACGGCTACGTGGCCCCGCTCTCCACATCGTCCGGCGCCACGCTCCGCCTCGTCGGCGAGATCCCCGTCGGCCAACCCGCCCCCGATTTTCCCCAAAACCCGGACGTCTGCCTCAAGCTTTTCACCGGCTCCGCCGTCCCCGCCGGCCCGCTCGGACTCGTCATGCACGAGGACACCACGCCCGCCGCCGCGCCCGACGGAGCCCGAACGATCACGCTCCGCGCCGCGCCCTCCGTAACCCTCATCCGCCGCCGCGCCTCCCAATGCCGCGCCGGCGACCGGCTTCTTCCTGCCGGCACCGTCCTCAATCCCGGCGCCCTCGCGCTTCTCGCCTCCCTCGGCCAGACCGCGCCCGCCGTCAGTTGCCGCGCCCGCGTCGCCCATCTCGTCACCGGCGGCGAAATCGTGCCCGCCGAAAACACGCCCGCCCCCGGCCAGATCCGCGACTCCAACTCCACGCTCATCGCCGCTCTTCTCGCCGCCACCGGCGTTGCCGATCTCGTCGCCCACGCCCGCGCAGACGAAGCCCACGCCTCCGCCGACTCCGCCTTCGCGCGACTGCTCTCCACCGAACCCGACCTCCTCCTCGTCTCGGGCGGCTCCAGCGGCGGCGAACACGACCACACCGCGCGCCTCTTCGCCGAGCACGGATTCACCCTCTCGATCGAGCGGGTCGCCTCCCGTCCCGGCAAACCCCTCCTCGTCGCCACCCGCGGCGCTCAGATCGCCGTCGGCCTCCCCGGCAACCCGCTCTCCCACTTCGTCTGTTTCCATCTCTTCGTCGCCCGCATCCTCGCGCGTCTCACCGGCACCGCGACCCCGCCCCTCGCCCGTGTTCCCCTCGCGCCCGGCGCCCTGCTTCGCTCCCACCCGCGTGAAACCTGGTGGCCCGCCGCACGCACGCCCGAAGGCTACGCCCCGCTCCCCTGGGCCGACAGCAGCGACCTCACCGTCCTCTCCCGCACCCACGCCCTCCTCCGCGTCCCCTCCTCCGCCGCGCCTGAAACCACCGCCGACGCCCTCCTCGTCTGATTTTCTTCCGTGCCTTCCCCTGCCTTCCGTGGGCACTCTGCCCCGATGTCCGACGCCACGCCGCCCGCCTTCAGCCACCTCGACGCCACCGGCGCCGCCCGCATGGTCGACGTCGGCCACAAACCCGTCCAGACGCGCAGCGCCACCGCCGTCGGCGAACTCCTCTGCCAACCCGCCACGATCGAGCTCCTCCGCGCGCAAGCCCTGCCCAAGGGCGACGTCCTCGCCGCCGCCCGCCTCGCCGGCATCCTCGCCGCCAAGCGCACCGACGAGCTCATCCCCCTCTGCCACGGTCTCCCCCTCGACTCCGTCTCCGTCGACTTCGCCGTCCTCGCCGATCGTATTCAAATTTCCGCGACAGCCCGCGTCTCCGCCAAGACCGGCGTCGAGATGGAGGCCCTCGTCGCCGTCACCGTCGCCGGCCTCACCCTCTACGACATGATGAAGGCCGTGGACAAAACCATGACCCTCACCGCCGTCCGCGTGACCGCCAAAACCAAGAGCTGATTAATTAACCACGAAACACACGAAATACACGAAAGCCGATCCTCGGATCCAATGGCATCCTTTCGTGTGTTTCGTGGTTCTCCCTCTTCTTTCCGTGTCTTCCGTGGGCAATAATCCTCCGCTTCCTCCCCTCCGCATCGCCCGCGTCACCCTGAGCGACCGCGCCGCCGCCGGCGTCTACGCCGACCTCAGCGGACCCGAGATCGAGCGCGTTCTCCGCGAGCACCTCGGCCCCGGGCATACGACCCTCGCCCGCCTCATCCCCGACAACCGCAACGATCTCGCGGCCCTCCTCCGCTCCCTCTGCGACGACGAGGAATGCGACCTCGTTGTCACCACCGGCGGCACCGGCCCCTCCGCGCGCGACTTCACTCCCGAAGCCACCCGCGCCGTTCTCGATCGCGAACTTCCCGGCTTCGGCGAGGCGATGCGCGCCGTCAGTTTTGCGAAAGTTCCCACCGCCATCCTCTCCCGCGCCACCGCCGGCACGCGCGGACGCAGCCTCATCGTCAACCTCCCCGGCAACCCGCGCGCCATCGGCGAATGCCTGCCCCCGCTCGTCCCCGCCATCCGCGAATGCCTCCGCCACCTCCGCGGCGAGTAAGCCCGCGGAACACGCGGACGACACGGAAACGATCCGTCATCCAACTGGAACCCATGAACTCGTTTCAACATCCCGCCGCTTTCGCGCCTGTCGCGATTTCTGTTTCCGTGTATTCCGTGTGTGCCGTGGGCAACCCCGGCCTCCCCCGATGATCCGCGTCGAACACCTCTTCCTTTCGCCCGGGCACAATTTCTTCGGCCACCACGGCAAACCGCCCTCGGAGCATCCCATCCTCTCCGTTCCGGAGGTCGAGTGCGTCGCCGGGCGCGGCCTGCGCGGCGATCGCTTCTTCGACTACAAACCCGACTACAAGGGCCAGATCACCTTCTTCGCCGCCGAGGTTCACGACGAGCTCTGCGCCACCTTGCTCCCTGCGCCCCGCGCCTCGCTTCCACCGCCCTCCGTTTACCGCCGCAACGTCATCACCCGCGGCGTCGACCTCGACACGCTCATCGGAGTCGAGTTCGAGATCCAAGGCGTCCGCTTCCTCGGCACCGCCGAGTGCTCGCCCTGCTACTGGATGGACCAGGCCTTCGCGCCCGGCGCGGAGGCCGCGCTCAAGGGCCGCGGCGGCCTGCGCGCCAAGATCCTCACCGACGGACTGCTTCGCGTCGATGCCCGCATCTGACCCCGCCGCCTTCTCCGCGCTTCTCCTCGCCGGCGGACGTTCCTCGCGCATGGGCCGCGACAAAGCCCTGCTGCCCCACCCCGTCTCGGGCCAGCCGCTGCTCCTCCATCAAGCCTCCCTGCTTCGCTCGCTCCCCGGCTGCGCCGAACTCCTGCTCTCCGCTCCCGCCGACCGCGGCTACACGCTCTCCGGCGCGCGTCTCGTCCCCGACGCCGAGCCCGACCTCGGGCCGCTCGCCGGCCTGGCCGCCGGTCTCGCCGCGGCGACGACATCCCGCCTCCTCGTCCTCGCCGTCGACCTCCCTTTCGTCGACGCCGTATTCCTCCAGGGCCTGCTCCCCGCTTCCTCTCGCCAGGCGCCTGGCGCCGGGCCCGTCGGACACGTCCCCCGCCGCCCGGACGGGCTTTTCGAACCGCTCTGCTCCGTGTATCCGGTTTCCAACGACAGCCGATCCGCCGTCTCCTCCGCCCTCGCGCGCCGCGAACTCTCGCTTCAACGTCTCCTGACCGCCGCCTGCGCCGGCGGTTGGATGCGGCCCCGCCCGATCGGTCCGGAAGACTCCGCCCGTTTCGTCAACTGGAACACCCCGGGCGATCTCCCGGACGCCCCTCACCACACGCGGGCCCAGAGCAACTTGAGATAACGGCTCTCGAGGCAGTTCGAGAAGATCGGGTGGTCGGCGCCCGCCCCGGTGCGATCGAGGAATTGCAACCGGCGGTTCAACCGGTGCGCGGCCTTGATCACGTGCTCCTCGAAATCCTCCCAGCTCAACAGTCCGGAACAGGAGCAGGTCACGAAGATGCCGCCCGGTTTCACCAGCTGAAGCGCGAGCTGGTTCAGGTCCTCGTATTTGCGCCGGCCTTCCGCGTTGCCCGCGGCCTCGCGGGTGAAGATCAGTTTCGGCGGATCGAGCACGACCACGTCCCACTTCTCGCCGTTCGTCGCCATCTGCCGCGCGTAGGCGAAGGCATCCGTATGAACAAACTTGATACGCGCCTGGTTCAGGTTCGCGTTGCGCTTCGCCATCGCCACCGCCGCCTCGTCGAGATCGACCGCGGTCACCTCCCCGGCGCCGCCGTTGATCTTCGCGTTGAGCGAGAAGCCCGCGCTGTAGCAGCAAAGGTCGAGGACGCGGGCGCCCTTCGTGAACCGCGCGAGCCTCCGGCGGTTTTCCCGTTGGTCGCAGAAAAAGCCGGTCTTGTGGCCCTCGGCGAAGTCCACCTCGTAACGCACGCCGTGCTCGCGGATCTTCACCTTCGCGGGAGCGGCGGCGTTGGTCTCGTTGAACCAGCTCGGTTTGATCCCTTCGAGCGAACCGAGATCGTGGTCGACATGCACGCGGGCGAAGCGCGTGCCCGCCAGATCGTGCAACAACGGCAGCCATCCGGGCAGCCGTCGCGCCATGCCAAAGCTGGTCACCTCGCAAAGCAGCGTGTCGGCGTAGCGGTCCACGATCAGCCCGGAGAGGCCGTCGCCGTCCGAGTTGATCAGACGGTAGGCGTCGGTCGTCTCGTCGAGCCGGAAGATCTCCCGACGCAGCGCGACGGCGCGGCGGATCGCCGCCTCGAAATAGTCCTCGCCCGACTGCGCGTCCGCGCCGTGCGCGACCACGCGGAGGACCATCTTGGCGCGCGGATTGTAGAGGCCGATGCCGAGCGGTTGGCCGCCCTTGTCGTAAACGTTGACCAAATCCCCCGGACGAGCGTCCGGGGAAACCTCGCCCAGCAACCGGGGGAAAATCGCGGGCTGGAAGGTGAAATATTTCAACTGCACCCAGGGACGCTTGCGCTCGGCCGGCGGCACCGGCGGCGGAAGCTGACGTCCGCCGCCCGGCGCCGGGACGGGCACGGGCGCCGATCCGTCATCGTCTCCGGTTTCGGCGGACGGACGGGATCGAGGACCGGAGGCGGATGATTCGCGGGTCATGGGTGGCGACAGGTCGGCGAGGAAAAGCCGAAAAGCTCGCCGCGGCGCGACGTTTTTTCGCGAAAACTCGATCCAAGCGTAAATCGGCCGAGCGGGAAACGGCCGGTTGACGCCGGCGCGCCGCGCAGGCTTAAAGCGCATTTCCTCTGCCGTTTCCGGCTTCCCGACCGGACCATCCACTTACCCCGCTTTCGTATGAAACGCATTTTCCTGCTCCTCCTCGGCCTCGGGCTCGGCGTCTTCCTGATCGCGCTCGGTTGGAACACCTGGAAGACGGCCAAATACTTCCAGAATCAGGGCCGCGAGGCGACCTTGGTGATCGGCAAACGCTACAACGCCGAACGCTGGAGCTCCCCGCTGCCGATCAAAAAGGTCTACAGCTACACCGCCAAACTGGAGCCGAAATACGAGGTGCTCATCGAAACCGACCAGGACATCCGGGAAGGCGAGACGCGCTCCATCCGCTTCCTCACCCGCGATCTCGCCGAGAGTTTGCGCGACTACGCGATGCGTCCCGTCGTCAACTCCATGCGGCTTCGCGACGCCAGCGACGGCACCCCGGTCAAGATCGAGGACACCGCCCTCTTCGACGCCCTCGTCGACAAATGGATGGGCCCCCCCGCCGCCGGCGTCTACATCCGCCCCCGCGCCCGCCCCGAAGCCGCGCCGGACACCACCAAGGCCACCGTGCCCTTTGTTTTCGCCACCCCCGACGACGGCACGTGGGGCATCGTCTGGACCAACAGCCGGGCCCAGGAATGGCTGCTCCTCGGCATCGGCCTCCTCGGCGTGCAGTCGCTTCTGATCGCCGCCTACGATCGCCACAAGGACGCGCGCCTCGCCAAGAAACGCGGCCCCAAGTTTGTCCATCCTTCCCTCCGCAAAATCGAGGCCGCGCCTCCCGCCGAACCGGTGAAAAAACTCACCTACGTGCCGAAGCCCGACGAGGAAATCGTGTTGCCCGAGTCCGAAAAGCGCCGCCTCGCCGAAGCCGCCGCCGCCCGCGCCGCACAAGCCGCCGCGCCCGCCCCGTCTTCCGCTCCGGCCAACTCTTCCCCGTCACCGGCCGCGCCCGCCGCCGCGGCCACGCCGGCTCCTTCCGCTCCGGAATCCCCCGCCGATCCCGCCGCCACCAAGGCACCCGACGAACCCACTTCCCTCCTGGCGAACGAGACCGCTCCGCCGCTCCCCGTGGGCAACGATGTCGTCCTGAAGCTGCGTCGCAGATCCGGCGGCGACAACAACGGTGGCGACAAACCCGCCCCCCCCGACTCGGGCAAGAGCGCCGGCTAAAGCGGTTCCGCAGCGCTTCCTCCCGCAGCCCCATCACGGTCCCCTTCTCTTTTCCACGACACGCCCCGCTGTCGTGGAAATTTCACTACAAGCCTCCTCGGCTCCGTCCTTCCCTCGGATCCGCGCCCTCGTCGGCAGATCCCGGCCCCGACTGGGGATACCCCAACGAGCGAGACACCGCCGCCGGCCGCCGGCTCGTCGTTTCCGCCCAGACGAGTTCGCACAGGCGCGCAACCCCGGCGCGCAACTCGGGGAACCACGCCGCCCCGGGACGCGGGTCCGTGCCCCGGACGAACGTTATTGCGAAACCGCGGCGCAATCGCGCGATGGCGCCGCGTGTTTTGTTCGACGCCTGCCGGCGTCGGCGCGAAACCGCGACCGCGCCCAGCCCGGCGACTCCCGCGAGCAGCGCCGAGGAGGAAGATTCCTGCACCACCGCCGCGGCGGCGGCCACGTCCGCGATTTCCAAGCCGCTCAGGACATAGTTCCGGAGCTCGAAGTCATCGCCCGCTCCGAGCACAAAAAACCCGGTCGGCGGAACCGACCGGGTTGGAAAACGAAAGCACGGCCGCCTGCGCGGCGCGGCCTCAGATGTGGATCGCCTCGTTGCTCGTGGCGGCGGCCGCCTCGGCGAGAGCCTCGGAGAGCGTGGGATGCGCGTGGATCGTCTGATGGACATCCTCGATCGAAGCTTCGAGCGCGATGGCGAGGCCGTATTCGGCGATGAGCTCGGTGGCGTCGCTGCCGATGATGTGCGCGCCGTAGATCTCGCCCGTTTTCGCGTCGGTGATCACCTTCACGAAGCCGTCGCTGTCGGCGGCGGCGACGGCCTTGCCGGAGGCGGTGAAGGGGAACTTGCCGACCTTGATGTCGAGTTTCTTCTCGCGCGCGGCCTTCTCGGTGAGACCGGTGGAGGCGACCTGCGGCTGGCAGTAGGTGCAACCCGGGAAGCTGGTCACGCGCTTCGGCTCGCCATGTCCGAAGATGCCGTTGACGGCGTTGACCGCCTCGTAGGTGGCGATGTGGGCCAGCCAAGGCGGACCGATGATGTCGCCGGCGGCGTAGATGCCCTTGATGGAGGTCTCGTAGCGGTTGTTGACCTTCACGTAGCCGCGATCGAGCTCGACCTGAGCGCCGCGACCGAGAACGCCCTCGATGTTGGCGGTCACGCCGATGGCGGTGAGAAGCACGTCGGCCTCGACCTCGGTCTTCTTGTCGCCCTCGACGAGGTCCAGCTTCACGGACTTTTTGCCCACGCGGAAGTTTTCACACTTCGTGTTCACGTGGATCTTGATGCCCTGCTTCTCGAAGGAGCGATGAAGGGACTTGGAGACCTCCTCGTCCTCGACGGGAAGGACGTTGGGCAACATCTCGACCAACGTGACCTTCGTGCCGAGCGCGTTGAAGAAGTAGGCGAACTCCACGCCGATCGCGCCGGCGCCGACGATCACGATGGACTTCGGCTGCGTGCGGGTGGCGAGCGCCTCGCGCGAGGTCATCACGCGCACGCCGTCATACTCGAGGCCGGGGATGCGGCGCATCTTGCATCCGGTGGCGATGAGGATGTTCTTGGCCTTGAGGAAGGCACCCTTCTTGTCGCCCTCCTGGATCTCGACCATGCCGGGCGCGGGCACGTGGGCCTTGCCGATGATGTAGTCGACCTTGTTCTTGCGGAACAGGAACTCGATGCCCTTGGCCATCTGCTTCGCGACGTCGCGCGAACGCTCCATCACCTGGGCGAAATCGAAGGACACGTCCTTCGCGCTGAGACCGTAGGCCTCGGCTTTCTTCATCTTCACGTAGAGCTCGGCGCTCTTGAGAAGAGCCTTGGTCGGGATGCAGCCCCAGTTGAGACAGGTGCCGCCGGCGCGCTCCATCTCGATGCACGCGACTTTCTTGCCGAGCTGGCCGGCGCGAATGGCGCCCGCGTAGCCGGCGGGGCCGCCGCCGATGACGATGAGGTCGTATTCCGTAGTGGTGTCAGCCATGGTAAAAAGGGATGCGCTCCGCGTGGAGACCTAAAGGCCCACGGTCTACCGGGGCTCTTTCTCTCGCAAGGGCAAAGCGCGACCGACCACGACCCGGCCTCCGCGTTTCGCACGCGCCAGGGAGGGGACCGTCGCGCAACTTCCTGCGCCGCCCCCACCCCGCCGCAACCCGCACACTCCTTGCGCTTCCAGCGGACACGCCCAAAGCAGCGGGGCTCCTCGGTCGTATGCGACCGACGGCGCCATCGCCGCCCTTCCCCGACGCGCGGGACTCAGACGTCGATCACGTCGTCACCGCCGAGTTCGCGACGCGTCGGACGCGAGCCGCCGCCACCGCCCGCGCCGCCACCGGGTCCGCCGGGAGGACGCTGCTTCATCAGGATCGTCATGAGAAAATTCGTCAGCCCCACGATCACCGCCGCCCAAAACGCGGCCCAGAACCCGGCGACGTGGAATCCCGGGACCAGCTTGTCGACGAGAAGGAAGAGCAGCGCGTTGATGACCACCAAGCCGAGCCCCATCGTCAGCAGGATGAAGGGCAGCGTGAACAACACGAGCAGCGGCCGGAGCACGGCGTTGAAAAAGCTCAGCAACACGACCACCACGAGAAGCGTCGCGCCGTCCTTGCAGTCCACGCCGGGCACGATCTTCTCCGCCAGCGTCACCCCGAGGGCGAGCACCAGCCAACGCACGATCAGGGCAAGCAGCGGGCGGCTATCCATTCGCGCAACATCCTCCGCCGCCCGTCCGCCGCAATGAAAAACCTCGCGTTGCCTCTCGCTTCCCCCTGAGCCATTCCACCGTATATTCCCCGATGACCACGAAGCAGCGCCTCGACCTTATCGAACGCTACATCCGCGAGCACAAATACGCCGATCTCCACACGCTCGCCTCCCGCTGCGACACCTCGCTGTCCACGATCCGCCGCGCGCTCGACACCCTGGAATCGCGCGGCGTCCTTCGCCGGCATCACGGCGGCGCCACTCTCGTCGAAACCGACGAACGCGCCCGCGAATACGATTTCATCGCCCGCGACCAACGGCAGGCCGCGGAGAAACACGCCGTCGCCCGTCGCATCGCCGAAATGGTCCAACCCGGCATGACGGTCATCCTCGACGGAGGCACGAGCGTCTACGCCGTCGCCCGTCTCCTCGTTTCCAAACGCCTCCAGGTCATCACCAACTCGCTCCCCATCGCCGCGCTCTACGCCGACCTCGGCTCGCTCGAAACGATCGTGCTCGGCGGCAGCATCGACAGCCGTCTGGGCGTGCTGGTCGGTCCGCTCTGCGAGCAATCGCTCGGCCAGATCCACGCCGACCTCGCCATCCTCGGCGCCGCCGGCGTGACCGAGGCCGGTGTCTGGAACCACAACGCGCTCATCGTCGCGACGCAGCGTCGCATGATCGCCGCCGCCGAGCGCACCGTTTTCGCCGTCGACGGCTCCAAGTTCGGCCGCAAGGCCCTCGCGCTCACCTCGGCCTTCGAACCGCGCCTCACCATCGTGACCGACCGCCCCCCCGCCCCGGTCGTGGCCGCCTCGATCAAAGCCGCCAAGGCCGGTCTCGAAATCACGCCGGCGACGTGAACGCCGGGCGGGAGTTCCCGCCCCTACGCCGGTCAATCCCGCGGCGCGACATCGCGATTACTTCGCCGCGGTGGCGATCGGCGACGAGCCCGATCCCGCGGAGGCTGCCTCGCCCGCGCCGACCTCGCCCCCGACCGCGTCGGGATTGTCCACGCTCGCGGCGCCGGTGAGCTGCACCAGTTCGCGCAACGACGCGAAGTGCTGGCTGAGGTCGAAATCCCCCTCCTGGCCGCCGACGATCTGGTCGAAGAGATCTTTCTTCGAAGCCTTCAGGGCCTCGATGCGCTCCTCGATCGTGCCCGCCGTGACCATGCGATAGACGAAGACCGTGCTCTTCTGCCCGAGCCGGTGCACGCGGTCCACCGCCTGCGCCTCGACCGCGGGATTCCACCAGGGATCGAGTAGGAAGACGTAATCGGCGGCGTGCAGGGTGATGCCGGTGCCGGCGGCCTTGAGCGAGACGAGCATCGCCGCGGCGCCCTCCGCGGACTGGAAGGATTGCACGGGCTTCTGGCGATCGAGCGTCATGCCGGTGAGCTCGTAGCGCGGCAGATCGGGGAAGTTTTGCGCGAGCGCCTCCTTCACGCGATCGAGCAGCATCACGAACTGCGAGAAGATCACGACCTTGTGGCCGGCGGCGACGATCTCGGCGAGTTTCTCGACCAGCAGCATGATCTTGCCCGAATCGCTGAGCGGGGCCGACTTGCGCCAGGGCAACATGTCCGGGTCGCAGCAAACCTGCCGCAGGCGGGTGAGCAGGGCGAGGAAGCCGAAGCTCTTCTCGCGCATCGCCGCGCCGACGTCGTCGCCGAGACGGGAGAGCCCCTCGTTGCAGATGCGCGCGTATTCCTCGCGCTGCACGTCGCTGAGCGGGCAGATGAGCTCCATCTCCTGTTTCGGCGGCAGTTCGGACGCCACCTCGGCCTTGGTGCGACGCAGCATGAAGGGCGCCAGCTGCGCGCGCAGACGCGCGAGCGTGCCGGCGCGATCCGCGGCGATGGCGCTCTCAAACGCGGCGCGCGAACCGAGCAACCCGGGCAGCAGGTAGCGGAAGATCGACCAGAGATCGAGCTGACGATTCTCCAGCGGCGTGCCGGAAAGCACGATCCGGTGGTTCGCGCGGATCGCGAAACAGGTCTGCGTGACCTTCGCGTCGGGGTTCTTGATGAACTGCCCCTCGTCGAGCACGGCGTAGGCGAACCGATGTTTCGACAGGATCGCGCGGTGTTTGCGGAGCTGCGTGTAGCTGGCGAGCCAGACGCAGGGCGCGCCGCGCGAGGAAAAGTCGTGGCCGGTCTTGAGGATGTCGACCGGCAGCTCGGGATGAAAACGCTCGATCTCCTCCTGCCAGACCGGCACCACGCTCGCGGGACACACGATCAGGCTCGGCAGGTTGTCGATGCGACGCGTGGCCAGAAGCGTGATGACCTGGAGCGTCTTGCCCAGCCCCATCTCGTCCGCCAGCAGGCCGTGGCACCCCTTGTCCGCGAGATGGTGCAACCACTCGACACCGCGGCGCTGATAGGGACGCAGCCGTCCGGGCAGCTCGGGCGCCTCCTTCGGTCCCGCGAGCACGCTGTCGCGCCAGGCGGTGAGCTCGGGCGAAAGCGTGAGCTTGAAGCGCGCGTCGTTGAACAGGGAGAAGATGAGATAAGGCGAAAGCGCGCCCTCGCCGTGCGTCTCGGCGGCGCCCTTCTCCCACGAACGGACCGCGGAGATCTTGTCCACCGGCAGGCTGACGATGCCGACGCTCGGCAGAATGACCGGCGTGGTGTTGCTCGCCGTAAGCGTCTTCACCTCCGCGTCGCTGAGCAGGCGTTCGCCGGCCTTGAAAATCCAGCGCAGGTCGAGGGCGGTCTCGAGCCCCGCCCCCTTCGCGCCGCGGCGCGTCGTGCCGGCCACGGCCTCGATGGTGATCTCCTGCGGCCCCTTCAGCAGCAGCGCGGAGGCGGCGTCGAGCTCCACCTCGAAGAGCTTCCGCCAACCGGGCAGCGTCGACTTGAGGAAATCGGGAATCTCCGCGACGGAGCCCATCAGATAGGTGCCCGAATCCTGACGGTAGACGAAATGTGCCTTGCGCGCGTAGGAGGCGAGGCCGATGAGCTTCGCGCGCTCGCCGGAACTCACCGGCGGCAGACCCGGCTCGCGGGAACCGGGGCCCAGGGCGGGCACCCGGGTCTTGTCCTCGGCCAGCCATTGCGCCGCGAAGACAAGCCCCTCCTCCGTGGTGGAAAAGGCGAGCAGGAGCGTGCGCGCGCCCTTGGCGAGAGCCGCGCCCGCGCCGGCCGGGCGGGTGGCGGGAGCGTTCGCGTCCGCCGCGGCGGGTTTGCGTTCCCCCGCACCGGGCGCGGAAGACGGTTGTTCGCCCGTCTGTCCGTTCGCCGGGGTCCCGACGGGGAAAGGCGGCAGGCTTTCGGGCAGCGGCGAGATCTCGTCCGCGACCAGTTCCTCGATCTCGCGCAAGCCCGCGACGGCCAGCGCATGCGCCGCGTCGGTATCGGTCGTCGAGGAGCGCACGGAAAACCCTTTTTCCGCCCACTCGATCACCGCGTATTCGTCCTTCTTGTCGACGCGCCGGTGGATGATGGCGTCGGTGGCCGTGAGCTCGAGTTCGCGCACCCCGCCCTCGCGGTAGATCTCGTGCCCGCGCTCAAGCTGTTCCGCGGTAAAATAAGTCTCCCAGTTGTGCTCCAGTCGGTTGAACCAGAATTCCAGCGACTGTGGGGTATAGACGCGCTTCGGGCCGTGGTTTTGCATCCGCGAAATGTGCTAACGCAAGGCCCGGGCCGCGTTCGTTCAACCCTTATTTCCGCGTCGGTAAAATCGCCGAGACGAGCGCCGCGCTTCGCTCCGCCGCGCCGCGGTTCCCCGAGTGCCAGCGCATCCCCGCGGCGCCGATTTTTCCCCGCGCGGCGGGATCGGCCGCGAACGCGCGAATCGCCTCCGCCAACTCCTCGGCGTTTCGCACGCGCCGCGCCGCGCCAACCTCCACCAACTCGCGCGCGATGTGGCGAAAGTTCGCCGTTCCCGGTCCGAACACCACCGCCTTGCCGCGCGCCGCCGCCTCGACCGGAGTCTGCCCCTCCGTGTGCGGCGGGAGCGTCTTGCCGACAAACACGATCTCGCCCAGCGCGAGCAGACGCGCGAGCTCCCCGGTCGTGTCGGCCATCGCCACGTCGACCTCCCCGCCGGCCGCTCCGCGCGAACGCAGGTGGTAACGGAACCCGCTCTCCGCGAGCAACGCCTCGATCTCGGCGCGTCGCTCCGCGTGACGGGGAACCAGCAGAAGTTTCCAACCCGATTCCCGTCCGCCGAGGCCCTTCCACGCCTCGAGCAGGGCCGCCTCCTCGCCCGGCCAGGTCGAGGCGCCGAGCAGGATCTTCGCGTCACCGAGACCGAGCTCGGCGCGAAAGCGCGTCATCTCCTCCGCCGTCACCTCCGGCAAGGCCACGTCGAGCTTCAGATTGCCGGTCACGGTGATCCGGTCCGGCGTCACGCCGAAACGCGTGAAACGCTCCGCGTCGCCCTCGCTCGCGGCGAGCACGCGCGTCAGACCGCAGGTGAGCAAACGCGCCAGCGGCCCGAGCCGACGCATCCGACGAAAGCTGCGATCCGAAAGACGCGCGTTCACCACGACCGCCGGCACGCCGCGCCGCGCCGCCTGATGCAGGTGCTCCGGCCAGCGTTCGCCCTCCGTCAACACCACCAGATCCGGCCGGATCGACCGCCACGCGCGGGCCGAGAAGAACCAGAAGTCCAAGGGGAAGTAGCCCAGCCCCGCCACCGCGCCTTTCGCGAGATAACGCTCCGCCGCCAACGCGTAGCCCGTGCTCGTCGTCGTCGTGAGGTAGATCTCGATCGTCGGATCGCGCCGCCAGGCTTCGATCAGGGGCGCCACCGCCAGCATCTCGCCCACGCTCACCGCCTGCAGCCAGATGCGGCGCACGCCGGCCCGCTTCGCCGGCAAGGTCGCGGGCACCGCCCCGAAACGTTGTCCGAAATGGGCGCCATAACCTCCACGCCGCCGCATCCGCCAGCCGTAATACGGCGCGGAGATCAGCGCGATCGGGAGAAACAGGAGCCGATACAGCCAGAGCATGCGAAAGGGCTAGGAACCTGATCCTCGTCTCGCGCTCAAAACAATTCCCCGCGCCTCGTTTTTCGTTGGTCATTGGTCATCGATCGCTGGTCCCCTTGCTGTTCCTCCATGCGTCCCCTCGCCGTCTTCGCCTGCGCCTTTCTCTGGATTTCGATCACGCTCGCCGGCTCGCCCCGCCCGCCCCTGCTTTTTCCGACTCCGGCCGGCGCGCCCAAGGATCTTCCGCCCGATCCCGCCCTCGTCGTCGGCGAACTTCCCAACGGCGTCCGCTACGCCCTTCGCGCCAACGCCGAACCACGCGGTCGCGCGTCCCTGCGCCTCGTCGTCGCCGCCGGCTCGCTTCACGAAACCGAGGAGCAGCGCGGTCTCGCCCACTTCCTCGAACACATGGCCTTCAACGGAAGCGCGCACTATCCCCCGGGCACGCTCATCGAATACTTCCAGCGGCTCGGGATGAATTTCGGAGGCGACACCAACGCCTACACCTCCTTCGACCGCACCGTCTACATGCTGGAGTTGCCCGACACGAAACCCGCGACCCTGGCGGAAGGGTTTCGCGTGCTCGCCGATTTCGCGGGCGGACTGCTCCTCGACCCCGGGGAGATCGAACGCGAACGCGGCGTCGTGCTCTCCGAAAAACTCGCGCGCGACTCCGCCGACTACCGCGCCGCCGTCGCCGGCTACCGGTTTTTCCTCGCCGGCACCCGCCTCCCCGAACGCCTTCCCATCGGCGTCGAATCCGTGCTCAAGGAGGCCGACCGCTCCCGCTTCGCCGACTTCTACGACACCTGGTATCGCCCCGAACGCTTCGCCGTCATCGCCGTCGGCGACCTGGATCCCGCGACGGCGAAACAACCGCTCGCCGACGCCTTCGGTCCGCTCGCCGCCCGCGCCCCCGAACGCGCGACGCCCGCCCCCGGCCTTCCCGCGCGCGAAGAAAACGGCCCGGCCTTCGGCTATCATCACGAACCCGACGCCAGCGCCACCACCGTCACCATCCAGGTCGTTCGCCCGCCCGACCTCACGCCCGACGGCGCCGCGAAACGCAAACGCGACATCCCCTTCCAGATCGCCTGCGCGGCCCTCAACCGCCGCTTCGCCGAACTCGCCAAAACCGACGACGCCCCATTCGTCCGCGCCTCGGTCGGCCGCAAAGCCTTCCCCGGGGCGCACGACGGCGTGGGTCTCGACCTTGTCGCGCGTCCCGGCCAGTGGGCGGAAACATTGCGGGTCGGCGAAAACGAACTTCGCCGCGCGCTCGTCCACGGTTTCACCGACGCCGAGGTCGAGGAGGCCGTCGCCAACCATCTCAACCGGCTCGAGCAGGCGGTGAAAACCGATCCCACCCGCCGCTCCGACGAACGCACCGACGAACTCGTCGACGCCTTCATCGAAGGTGTCGTGCCCACCACGCCCCAGACCGATCTCGAGATCCTCGGCCCCACCCTTCGCGGGCTGACCAGCATGCTGTGCGACGAGGTGTTCCGCGCCCGCTGGGGCAAGGCCGACGGGTGGCGCGTCGGAGTCTTCGGCAACAGCGACATCGGTTCCCCGGAAACGGCCCGCGCCGCCATCGCCGAGGTCTACGCCGCCGCCCGGACGGTCGAGGTGGCCCCGCCCGCGGAGCACGAGACCAAGCCCTGGGCCTACGAAAACTTCGGCCCCGCCGGCGCCGTCACCTCGCGTCGTGACATCGACGACCTCGGCATCACCGAGATCGTCTTCGCCAACGGCGCGCGCCTCAATCTCAAGCGCACCGAATTCGAGGCCGGCACGATCGCGCTTCGGGCCCGCGTCGGCGTCGGCCAGTTGACCGAACCGGCCGACAGACCGGGCCTGGCCTTCTTCGCCGGAGCCGCCTTCACCGCCGGCGGCCTCGGCCAACACCCGGAGGACGAACTCCGCCGCCTCCTCGCCGGACGCAACGTCGGCGTCGGCCTCCAGGTCGCCGAGGACGCGATCGTCCTCCACGGCCGGACCACGCCCGCCGACCTCGAGCTCCAGCTGCAACTCCTCGCCGCCACGATCATCGATCCCGGTTACCGCCCCGAGGCGCAGCTCACCGCCCGCAGGCGCATGGAGCCGTTCTACGCGCGCCTCGCCACCGATCCCGCCGGGCCGCTCAATCTCCAGGTGCCGAAGATCCTCGCCTCGGGCGATCATCGCTTCGGCGTGCCCGCGCGCGAGGACGCCATGTCCCGCACGCTCGACGAGCTGCGCGAATGGCTCGCTCCGCAACTCGCGTCCGGACCGCTCGAACTCAGCCTCGTCGGCGATCTCGACATCGGCAAAGCCATCGCCGCCTCCGCCGCGACCATCGGCGCGCTCCCGCCCCGCGGGGAAAAACCCGCTCTCGAGGAGCTGCGCCGCGTGCAAATCGCGCCGCCCGGAGAACACGTCTTCACGGTCGACTCCACCGTCACCAAAACCGTGCTCGCCTGGTATTGGCCCACGACCGACGCCCGCGACATCTCCCGCACCCGCCGTCTCGCCCTGCTCGCCAACATCTTCTCCGACCGCCTGCGCAAAACCGTCCGCGAGGAGATCGGCGGCAGCTACAGCCCCTCCGCCGGCAGCCTGCCGAGCGAAACCTTCCGCGACTACGGTTTCATCGCCGCGCGCATCACGCTCGATCCCGCCGAGGCGGAACGGGTGGGCGCCGCCGTGCTCGCCGCCGCCGAGGATCTCGCCGCCAACGGCGTGACGGAGGACGAGCTCGACCGCGCCCGGCGGCCCGTGCTCACCAGCCTGCGCGAGACCGAGCGCACCAACGCCTATTGGCTCCACGCCGTGCTCGCCGCCGCGCAGGAGCAGCCCTGGCGTCTCGACTGGGCGCGCAGCCGTTACGCCGACCACGAGGCCGTCGCCAAGGCCGAGCTGGACGCGCTCGCCGCCGCCTACCTGCCGCCCGGACGCGCGATCCGCTTCACGATCAACGCCCGCCCCGCCGGGAAACCCTGAACCGGGGAGGACGCGGGGCTTCCGGGCTACTCCCGCGCCGCGCCGCGCGCGGCGTCGCCCTTCGCGTCCGGCTCCTCGTCGTCCTCGTCGTCGGAAAACGTGATCCTCAGGTTGAAGAGCGGCAGCAGGCAGAGCAGGCCGACGACCGTCAGGCCCAGCACCGCGTAGCCGGCGGCGTCGTGCACGAAGCCCTCGATCGCCTCGTGTCCGTAGTTGTAGGCCCAGGACGTGAGGAAGATGCCGCGTAGCAGATTCGTGAATACGGCGAAGCACATCGCGGCCGCGACGAGCGCGATCTTTTTCCAGAGCTTGTCGAGAAACACCGCCGCGAGGAAGGAGCCCGCGAACAGGCAGGCCGTGAGCGAACGGATGCCGGAACAGGCGTCCTCCACGCCCACCTGGTTCGGTTTCCCGTCCGCCGTCGGAGGCAGCACGAGCACGTTGCCCTGCTGCTCGATCGGCAGCCCGAGGATGTCGAAGACGAAGAACACGATGCTCGTCACCTTGCGCAGCAGGAAGAGGCTGAGGTTTTGCTCCACCACCGAAACCATCGGAGCCGAGACGAGCCACACCAGCACCGGAAAGACGAAGAGCGAGACGAGCCGCACCCGCGCGTCCTCGAGGATCGGAACGCCGGGTCGCGTCGACGCCGCCTCCGGCGTGTTGACGAACATCAGGGGCAGCAGAAGCGAGATCGTGCCGAGCGTGATCGCGAGCGTGCCCGGATACGAGGGGCCGGCCCCGGCGCGATAAAACGAGCCGAGCAAAAACAGGCCCGCGCCGCCGATCATCATGCCATACGCGAGCACGTTGAGCAGGAGGCCGCCCGTCCCGTCCGCCCGGGGGCTGTCCGGCGCGCCACAGGCCGCCGCCGCGTCCCTGATCCTCGACCAGCGGTCGCGGAGAACGAAGCCCACGAAGGCCGGCACCAGCCAGCCGAAGCCATAGTCCTCCTTAGTGCTCCACCAATGCGACTGGTCCCAGGCCACGAAGCCCCAGAAAGCGAAAGCCACCAGCAGGGCGCCCGCGAAAGGCATGGGGACGGCCGCGAGAAATTTTTGCCAGGATTCCTTCATGGGGTGATTGCGCAGGATATGGGCGCGATTCGGGGAAAAACCTCAAGCCCGCGCGGCGGTTTTCTCCGGCAAACAAAACGCGCCAAGCGGGCGAAACGAAACCGGCGGATTCGCCGCCGGTTTCGTCGAACCAGCTCAGGCGGCGGTGAAAACCAGCGAGCAATTCGTGCCGCCAAAGCCGAAGCTGTTGGCGAGCGCGGCCTTCACCGGCTTGCGCACCGCGGTGTTCGGGGTGACGTCGAGACCCAGCGCGGCCACCGCGGGATCGAGTTCGGCGAGATTGATCGTCGGCGGCACGACGCCTTCCTGGATCGCCTTCACCGCCGCGAACGCGCCCATCGCGCCGGCCGCGCCGAGGAGATGGCCGGTCATGGATTTGACGCCGCTCACGTGGAGCCGGGCCTTGGCGTCGGCAAACACGGTCGCGATCGCCGCCGCCTCCTCGCCGTCGCCGCCGGGGGTCGAGGTGGCATGGGCCGAAACGTAGTCGATCGCCGTCGGAGGAAGCCCGGCGTCGGCCAGGGCCGCGCGCATCGAGCGGGCCGAACCCTCGGCCCCGGGCGCGAGCGAGGACAGATGATAGGCGTCGGCCGAGGCGCCGTAGCCGGCGAGTTCGGCGTAGATCCTGGCGCCGCGGGCGAGCGCGTGCTCGCGTTCCTCGAGCACGAAGACCACCGCGCCCTCGCTCAGCACGAAGCCGTCGCGGTTGGCGTCGTAGGGACGCGACGCGGCCTCGGGCGCGTCGTTGCGCGTCGAGAGCGCCTTCATCTGCGCGAAGGCGCCGACCGCGAGCGGGGTCACGGTGCTTTCCGCGCCGCCGGCGATCATCACGTCGGCCTGGCCGCGGGCGATCAGGGCCGCCGCCTCGCCGAGCGCGTGTCCGCTCGTCGCGCAGGCCGAGGCCACGGCGTAGTTGGGCCCCTGGAGATTGAGCGCGAGGCTCACCTGACCGGCCAGCAGATTGGGAGCGATCTGGATGATGAAGAAAGGCGAGATCTTGCGAAAGCCGCCGGCCTTCCACGTGTCCTGGGTCGCCTCGATCTCGGGCAAGCCGCCGAGACCGACGCCGAGGTTCACGCCGAGGCGGGTCGCCTCGATCTTGTCGCGCAGGGCGTCGAGTCCCGAATCCGCATAGGCCTCGATCGCCGCCGCCGCGCCGAGATGGGTGAATCGGCCGAACTTCTTCGCGTCCTTCGGCGTGAACGCGCTCGTCAGCTCCTCGCCCGCCGCGCCACGCGGCTTGAGCGGGGCGGGAAGCGGGGCGGTGGGTTCGAAACCGCGCACCTCGCCGGCGATCTTCGCGGCGCACTGCGCGGCGTCGAAACGCGTGATCGGCCCGATGCCCGAGCGCCCCGCTTGCAGGCCCTCCCAGGTGGCCGTGGCGGTGAGCCCGAGCGGAGTGACCGCGCCGAGGCCGGTGACGACGACGCGACGGCGTTGAGGAGAAGGCTGCTGGATCATAAGGAAAACGATTGGCGAATTTCTCGGCGACGAAACTTGCGACCGTGAGGAGCCCTGTCGTCGTCCTCAATGTCTGATTTCTTCCGATCTTGTCCGACCCGCGCCAGGGTTGACCCTGCTTTGACAAGCCGCCCGCCCGTCTTTTCGCTCCCGGACCTTTTGGTTGGATTTCCCGCGCTCCGCTCCTCGTCCACCGCTCTCACATGACGCAGCTTCATCCCTATTGGCGTATGGAATACATCGAGGCGCCCCGACCTCCGGCCTCGAAGCGTCCCTTCACCGAGCTGCCCGCCTTGGGCGACGACCGCGCGGCATTGATCGTGCATCGCTCCCCCTTGGGTTATCTGATGCTCAACCGCTTTCCCTACAACCCGGGCCACCTGCTCGCGATCCCCTTCCGCGAGGTCGCCGATCTCGCCGACCTCACGCCCGCCGAACAAGCCGATCTCATGGGGCTTCTCGTCTTCGGGGAAAAACTTCTCCGCGCGGTGATGAAACCCGACGCCTTCAACATCGGTTTCAACCTCGGCCGTCCCGCCGGCGGCAGCATCGATCACCTCCACGGGCACATCGTCCCGCGCTGGACCGGCGACAACAACTTCATGCCCGTGCTCGGCCAGACCCGCATCCTCCCTCAGGCTCTCGTCGAGACGTGGGAAAAGCTCTCGGCCGAGGCCGCGAGAATGTCCAAGGCTCAATGACCCGAGTCCCATGAACCGATCCGCCTCGTTCGTGTCCTCCTCCACGTCCGCCCGTCGTCCCTTGGTCCCGGGTGTCCGCGCCTCGATCGTCTGAGTCTCGTCGAGGCTTCCTCGCGCCATGGCGTCATCCACCCTGCACTTTCCCTCCGCCCGTCACCTCAGCCAGCTCTACGCCGGCCAACCGGACAACCTTTCGCATGCCGAACGCCTGCTGAGCCTCGGCATCGTTTCGCGTGAAGACTGGATTCGCTTCGACGGCGAGCCCGACGCCGTCGCCGCCGGCGAAGCTCTCTTCGGCCTGCTCAACGAGGCCCGCACCCTCGGCCTCGCCATCCGCACGCCCGATTTCCACCGTTTCGCCGAAGGCGTCGCCCGGGGCGAAACCGCGCAACTCCGCGCGTTGTTCACCCAGCCCGTCGTCGTCCAGACGCAGCGCAAGACCGTCGTGCCGAAGACCCTCGGGCAAAAGCTCTACCTTCAGGCCATCCTCAAACAGCCGCTCGTCTTCGGCATCGGCCCCGCCGGCACCGGCAAGACCTACCTCGCCATGGCCGCCGCCGTGCACGCCCTCCTGAAAAACCAGGTCGAGCGCATCATCCTCCCCCGTCCCGCCGTCGAGGCCGGCGAAGCCCTCGGCTTTCTCCCCGGGGATCTCAACGAGAAACTCCTTCCCTATCTGCGCCCGCTCTACGACGCCATGGGCGACATGCTCGACGCCGGCGATGTCGCGAAGCTCACCGAAAAGGGCATCATCGAGGTCGCCCCGCTCGCCTACATGCGCGGCCGCACCCTCAGCCGCAGCTTCATCATCCTCGACGAGGCGCAAAACACCACCCCCGAGCAGATGATGATGTTCCTCACCCGCCTTGGCGAAGACTCGCGCATGGTCGTCACCGGCGACATCACCCAGATCGACCTTCCCCGCGCCAAACAATCCGGACTCCTCGAGGTGCAGCGCATCCTCCGCGACATCCCCGGCATCGAGTTCCACCAATTCAGCGGCGCCGACGTCGTCCGCCATCCGCTCGTCCTCAAGATCATCGAGGCCTACGAACGTTACCAGAATCCGATCAGCCCCGACGCCGTCTAACCTTCCTTTTTTCGAATTCCGAACAACGAACCCTCCCGCGCCGGCCTTCGTCCCTCGCCGGACACGGGCCCCCGGTCACCCTGGTCCTTCCTCGCCTTGTCTTCCCTCTCCCAATTCCTCGCCCGCCTTCGCGCCGCCTTCGTCGCGACCTCCGCGCGATCCACCCCCGCCCGTCGTCGCAAAACCGCCGCCGCGCCCGGACGCGGTCTCGCCGCCACCCTCGACACCTCGCGCATCGCCGCCGTCGCCCTCTTCGTCGTCACCGTCGCCGCGATCGTCCTCATCTCCTTCGTCGGCGTCACCAACCGCACCCTCCCCGTCCTCCCCAACCAGGTCGCCTCCGTCCGCATCGTCGCCGCCATCCCCTTCTCCTACGAGAGCAAGACCAAGACCGACGAAGCCCACGCCCGCCTCGCCGAACGCGTGCCGCCCGTCTACCGCATCGACCCCGAACCGCTTCGGCGTTTCGAGCGACATCTCGGCGAACTCGTCGCCTCGCTCGCGCCCTACCCGACCATCCCGGAGAATCAACGCGCCGGCTTCCTCGCCGAAAACACCGCCCTCCACAACTCGCGCGGCCCCTACCGCGCCACCCCCGAGGACGTCGCCCTCCTCGCCGACTCCGACTCCGCCGCCCGCCTCCTCGACATCGGCCTCGGCATTCTCCGCGCCATCCACTCCCAGGGCATCACCAACCCCTCCGACCTCGGCGGGGAAAGCGACGCCGGCCGGCTCAAGTTGTTCCAGGTCCTCCGCCCCGACGGCTCCGTCACCACCCGTCCCGTCGAAAGCCTCGAGGACGCGCTCACCTACCTTCGCGTCAATCTCGCCGCGGAGGAGACCGACCGCGCCCGCGCCGCCGCCCTGTATCGGATTTTCCGCGACGGCGTCATCCCCAACCTCGTCTTCGACCGCGAAACCTCCCGCGCCCGCGAGGCCGAGGCCGCCCGCAACCTCCGGCCCGTCGTCGTCTCCGTGGAACGCGGCCAGTCCATCATCGAGCCCGACACCCGCGTCACCGAGGAACAGTTCGAAATGCTCGAGGCCCATCGTCGCGCCCTCGCGGCCAACACCTCCCCCCTCGAGGAGGCCACCCGTCTCGCCGGCCGCATCCTCCTCGTCCTCGCGATGCTCGCCGCCTCGCTCATCTACATCCGCCTCGAGGATCCCGAAACGCTCCAGTCCAACTCCCGTCTCGCCCTCCTCGCCCTCGTCGTTCTCGCCAACCTCGCCCTCGTCCGCGGCACCTACTCGCTCGGCTCCCTCGACTACTTCCTCGAAAACTCCTCCGCGGCCTCGCTCCTGCCCTACGTCGCCCCCGTCCTCATCGCGCCGCTTATCGTCGCGCTCCTCATCGACGCCGGCTCCGCGATCTTCATGGCGCTCTTCCTCTCCATTTTCACCTCCGTGATCTGGGGCGGACGGCTCGACCTCCTCGTGCTCGAGTTCCTCGCCACCCTCGTGGCCATCCAGGGCGTCGTCCAGACCCGCCGGCGCAACCGCATCCTGCGCGCCTCGCTCCACGCCGGCGTCACCCTCGCCGCCGGCGTCGTCCTGCTCGGTTTCGCGGAACGCCTCCCGCCCCTCGCCGTGCTCAAGCAGATGTTCGCCGGCCTCGGCGCCGCCCTCCTCTGCGGCGTCCTCGTCGTCGGCCTCCTCCCCTTCCTCGAAAATCTCTTCAAGCGCACCACCGACATCACGCTGCTCGAGCTCACCGACTACAACCATCCCCTCCTCCGCCTCATGCAGATGGAGGCACCGGGCACCTATCACCACTCCCTCGTCGTCGCGCAGCTCGCCGAGAACGCCGCCGCCGCCATCGGCGCCAACCCGCTCCTCGCCCGCGTCTGCGCCCTTTTCCACGACATCGGCAAGACGACCAAACCCCACTACTTCACCGAAAACCAGATGAGTGGCGAAAACCCGCACGACGACGCCAACCCCTCGCTCTCCGCCCTCGTCATCAAGGCCCACGTCAAGGACGGCGTCGACCTCGCCCTTCGCCACAAGCTGCCCCGCCCCGTCATCGACGTCATCCAGCAGCACCACGGCACGACCCTCATCCGCTACTTCTATCAGCGCGCCCTGCAGGCCCTCCGGCGCAAGTCCGACTCCCAGTCCCCGCTCCCCCCGCTGCTCGGCATGTCCTCCGATCCCGCGCCCGAGGCCGCCCCCCGCGGCACGACGCCCAGCGTTCCCGAGCAGACCTACCGCTACGACGGCCCCCGGCCGCGTTTCAAGGAGAGCGCCATCATCCACCTCGCCGACGGCATCGAGGCCGCCGCGCGCTCCCTCTCCAAGGTCACCCCGCAACACCTCGACGAAATCATCGACCAGATCGTCCGCGAGCGGCTCAACGACGGACAGCTCGACGAGAGCCCGCTCACCTTCGCCGAACTCACCAAGATCAAGGACAGCTTCCAACACACGCTCGTCACGATGCTCCACGGCCGCGTCGCCTACCCCGCCGTCACCGTCAAGTAAGCCCGATCCTTGACCGGCAGCCGCACGCTCCCGCCGCACGCCATGCGCGAAATTCTCCTCTCCAACCGCCATCCCCGACTGCGCCTCGATCGGCGCGCCGTGGAAAAGGCGATCCACCACCTAGACGAGCGCTTCCGTTACACCTCCGCCGACCTCCCCGCGCTCAACGCCGCCGCCCGCCGTCGGGCCCGAACCGGCGCCTCCGTCGCCCCCGCCGGCGAACTCTCGGTCGCCTTTCTCACCGACCCCGCCCTCGCCAGGCTTCACGCCGACTACCTCGACGACCCGACCACCACCGACGTCATCACCTTCGAGGGCGACGAATCCGTCGGCCACGCCGGCGACATCTGCGTCTCCGTCGACACCGCGCTCGCGTATTCAAAAAAACACGACATCCCCTTCGCCGAGGAGCTGCTCCGCTATGTCATCCACGGTTGGCTCCACCTCGCGGGCTACGACGATCTCGAGCCTCGCAAAAAACGCCGCATGCGCGCCGCCGAGGACCGCGCCCTGAAGCTCCTCCGCGCCGCCGATCTCCTGCCCTCGTTCTCGCTCAAGCCGCGCTAGACCGTCGGCGGCTCTGGTCACAGGCCATCGTCATTCTCCATGTCCGGCCCCTCCCATCAGACGGAAGCCCACCTCCTTTCCCTCGCCCCCCACGCCGGCGACCATCTCGTCCTCACCTGTTTTTCCCCCTCCGACGGCCTGTTCGCCGCCCTGCTTCGTCCGCCCCGCGGTCTCAAAACCGACGCCGCTCCGGCGCCCGATCTTTTCGACCGCCTCGCCTTGGATCTGCGCCACGCCAAAGGCGCCCCGGCCGGCGGTCCGTGGTTCGTCCGCGAGCACCGCGTCCTCGCGCGCCATGCCGGCATCGGACGCGACTACGCCACCCTCGCCGCCGCCTCGCGCCTCGCCCGCGTCGTGATAAAGAACCCCGTGCCCGAGGACAGCCGCGCCGCCATCGACGCGCTGCTCTCGCAGGCTTTCGCCGCCTTCGCCCGCGCCGGCGCGCGAGCCGACCTCGTGTTTTTCAAGAGCCTCTACTGCCTCGCCCGCGACGAAGGCCTTCCCCTGAAACAGCACTGGTTGCCGTCCCTTCCGATCGGAGACCGCGCGCTTGTCGCCGCCGCCCTCGCTCTCCCGTCCGACTCCCCCGACGCCCCGCCGCCGCAAGACCTTGCGCGTCTGACCAAACGCCTCGAATCTTACCTCACCACCGAAGCCGAACTCCAAATCGGCTAACCACAACCCTCGCCAATGGTCACTAATCGCAAACGACCGATCCGAATCCCCCCATCCGGATTAGTGTCCATTAGTGGTCATTAGTGGTTTCAAAAAATGAACCTCCGCCCCCAGCTCCTCGAAATCCTCGGCGCCCCCAACTATCGGCCCGTCAACGACGCCGCTCTCTTCCGCGCGCTCAAGCTTCCCAAAAAATTCCGCGCCCGCTTCCTGCACGAACTCCGCCTCCTCGCCTCGCGCGGCGAGATCAAGCTCGTTCAAGGCGATCGCTACGCGTTGCCGCCCGTCCGATCCAAATCCCCCAAAAACTCCTCTGCTCCGCGCGCGTCCGCTCAAGCCAGGCCCGCCCATCCCGACGCCCGCCCCGTTTTCAAGCCTCTCCCGAAAAAAGAATTCCTTTCCCGCACCCAGACGTCGGCATCCCCCGCCGCCGCCGCCTCGCCCCGCCCGGCCGCATCCTCGACCCGGTCACGAACGCCCGCCTTCTCCGCCGACGACCTCCCCTCCGACGCCATCATCGGCCGCATCCAGTTTCGCGCCGGCGGTTCCGCCTTCGTCATTCCCTCGCTCGACGCCGACGCGGATCCCGACGATCCCCGCCCCGACACCATCCAGCTCGGCCCCGGCGACACCCGCAACGCCCTCCCCGGCGACATCGTCGCCGTCGTCATCGACGACTCCCTCTCCCCGCGCTTCCGCCAAGGCGACGCCCGTCGCGACGAACCCCGCGGCCGTGTCATCCGTATCCTTGAACGCGCCCGCGAGGAGGTCGTCGGCCGCCTCGCCCGCGTGCGTTCCCAATACGTCGTGCTCGCCGACGACCCCCGCTTCCCGCTCGAGGTCTTCGTCGCCGATCCCGGTTTCTCGCGGCTCAAACCCGCCCCCAAGATCGACGACAAGGTCGTCGCCAAACTCGATCCGTGGAACGACCCGCGAAAACCTCTCCGAGGCGTCATCATCGAGGTCCTCGGAAAAACCTTCGAGCCTCGCGCCGAACTCCTCGGCGTCTATCGCAAATTCAAACTCGATCCGACCTTCCCGCCCGAGGTCGAACGCGAGGTCGCCGCGCTCCCCGACACCGTCCCTCCCGAGCAGGCCGAGGGACGCCTCGACTACCGCGACGCCGCCGTCTTCACGATCGACCCCGACGACGCGAAGGACTTCGACGACGCCCTCTCGCTCGAGCCTCTCCCCGGCGGCGGCACCCGTGTCGGCGTGCACATCGCCGACGTCTCCTCCTACGTGAAGCCCGGCACCGCGCTCGACAAGGAAGCCCTCAAGCGCGGCAACTCCACCTACCTCGTCGGCACCGTCGTCCCGATGTTGCCCGAAAAACTCTCCAACGGCCTCTGCTCGCTCGTCGAGGGCCAGGACCGCCTCTGCAAAGCCGTCTTTCTCGACTTCGACGCCAAGGGCCGCCTCCAGGAAAAGGCCACACGCTACGCCAACACGATCATCCGCAGCCGCAAACGCCTCACCTACAAGCAAGCCTACGCCCTCCTCTTCAAAGACTCGCTCGACGAGATTCGCGCCCTGCCCCTCCCGCCCAAGCATCAGACCGGATCCACCGGCCGCGCGCTCGCCTCGCTCACCGACGCCGAGCTCTCCGAACTGCAAACCTGGGTGCGCAAACTCTGGGAACTCGCCTCGCGCCTCCGCCGCGAACGCATGGCCCACGGCTCGCTCGACCTCGACATGCCCGAGACGAAGATCTTCGTCGACGAGCAGGGCTACGCCGACCGCCTCGAACGCATCGAGCACGACGAAAGCCACCAGCTCATCGAGGAGTTCATGCTCGCCGCCAACGAGGCCGTCGCCCGCCTGACCAAACGCGAAAAACTGCCGTCCATCTACCGCGTCCACGACGATCCCGACGGCGACAAGCTCGACGAGCTTCGCCAGCAGCTCGCCACCTACAACATCCGCGTCGGCGACCTCTCCAACCGCAAGGAGCTCGTTCGCCTGCTCTCGATCCTCGAGGACCATCCGCAAGGCTACACGCTGCGCACGCAGCTCCTTCGCAGCCTGCGCAAGGCCGCCTACCGCAGCAGCCCCGACGGCCACTTCGGCCTCAACAAAAACGACTACACCCATTTCACGTCTCCGATCCGTCGATACAGCGACCTCGTCGTCCACCGCGTGCTCGACGCGTGGCTGGAACGGCAGGGAGCAGGAAGCGGGGAGCAAGAAGCCCAAACCTCCAAGCGCCAAGCCCCCCGCTCCAGGCTCAAGCTTCCCTACACCGCCGCGAAGGCCGAGGAGATGGGCGAGCACCTGAGCCTCACCGAAATCAACTCCGCCGAGGCCGAGCGCGAGAGCGTGAAGATCAAGCTCCTCGAGTTCTTCGAGCGCGAGCTGCTCAAGAAGAAGCCCACGAAGTTCGAAGCCGTGATCACCGACGTGCGCCCCAACGGCTTCTTCATCGAGCTGACGGAATCGATGACCTTCGGCTTCGTATCGGCCAGTCAACTACGCGACGACTACTACCAGATCACGCCCGACGGCTCCGCGCTCGTCGGCGGCAAGCGCAAGAAGCGCTACGCCGTCGGCGCCCGCCTCCCCGTCCACATCGCGAAGGTCGACCGCGTGAAACGCTTCATGGACTTCCGCCCGGCGGAGTAGTCCGGTCACAAAAAGCCGCCCGGCACCAGCCGGGCGGCTTTTTAAACGCGTGATTCTTATTTCTTCGTGATCGAAGTGAACTTCTTCGCGTTCGCGCTCGCACCGTTCGGATCGCAGGTGAAGGCGGCCGTTCTGCCGGGCATAAACTGCTGGAAGCTCAAAATATACCCTTCGATCTCACCGGTCGTGGCATTCACCTCCAGCTTCAACGTCCGGGAAACCCCTCCGAGCACGCTCATGTAGTCACGCAGGTTTCCCGTTTGAGAGAGGAATTTCAGGGCGACGCCGTTCACCTTCACGGTTTGGAGATCTTCCGAAACCACCAACGTCACCTTGCCGTAAGCGATTCGCTCCGAGCCGTCGGTCACCGACACATCATACTTGAGCGCGACCACGGGCTTGTTGTTCGCCATCGGGATCTTCGGCTTGGGGCTCTTCAGCGGCTTGCTGGCATCGGGCATCGCAAGCAGTGCGAAGGTCTCGTAGGTGCCGGCGCTGGCCACCACCTTGTTGTTCTCGAAGGGCCCGGAGAAAGTCACCATGCCCGTGGTCGTGACGCCCGAGACCGTCACGGCATACTGGCCGAACGCGAAGGGCTCGACGCCAAGCACCTCAGGCAGGACAAACACGCCGCCCACGTCGGCCACGACATTGGTGGTCTTCTTCCCCGAGGTGCGACGGAGCACCTGCTTACCGGAAAACACGCCGGTCTTCGTGTTGAGCTTCACGTTCTTCCAGACCTTGTTCCACTCCTTCGAGCTGTTCTCGGCCGGCGAGCCGGAGCCTCCGGAAACCGCCTGAATCAAACCGGCGTTGGTGACTCGAACCACCTCGGGCAAAGTAGAGACGTCGTCGGGAATGAGCCCCTCGCCCGAAAAATCGACCGCGAAATTCTTGCCATTGCCGAAGCCAAAAACCGTCGGAAGCGGATAGGCCTTTTTCGCCGGCACTTCCCAAGGTTGGAGCACGACGATGGGCTCCACGAGGAAGCCGGCGGGATAGGCCTTGTTTTGCTTATTGGGCGGCTTGTTCCAAAGCGCAGGAACAGCCAGTTCGCCACGTTGGGTGAGGTCCAGTTCGGCGAGGAAATATCCGCCCGCCGCATAGCCGGACGGCTTTACGAAAAAGCTGTAGATGGCGTCGGCGATCGGATTGGCCGATCCGGTGAGCACGGTGCCGTCGCCAAGCTTGCCCTTGACGGTGAGCTTGCCGGTGGCGCTCACAGAAAGGGCCGCGTAGCCGGCACCGGCGGGCACATCGTCACCCGCGGAATCGGGAACCACGAGCGCCATGGTGTAGGCGCCCTGCCAATCCGGACGGGAGGCGGGTTTGCCCGTGAACTTGATATACTTGTGGGAGGAGGAGTGGAAAAACTCCCCGGTCGCGTCATCCGATTTCTCGTTGGAGCCGAGAACCTCCACGCCGCCGTCTCCATTGACCGTGAGCGAAAAGTTGATGGCGAACGCGGAGCTTCCCTTGATCTTCGCCAAGCCGACGTTGTTCTCGCCCGCCTTGTTCGCGGCCACCGCCTTGCCCGAGTTTTCGACAAACTTCGTGCTGAAGGAATATTTCTTGCCGGCGCGGGTCTGCAAGGTGCCCGTGGCGGCGCCCTTGGCGTTCAGCGTCAGATCGAGGCGGCCATAGAATACATCGACCGGATCGCCTTCTCCGGAGGGTGTTTCCGTCGAAGCCAGATTGACGACATAGGATCCGGCGTAGTCGGCGATCGCCGCTTGCGCGACGCCGCCCGTCAAAAGCAAACCGGCAACCGCGAAGGCCCGGGCAAGTAAGGAGGTTGTGAAGCGTTTCATGGGACGCGCCTAGAAATCATGGTTTTCCCGGTAAGGTCAATGTAAACGCCAGCCGCCTGCGGATGCGTCCGCCCCGCATTCAAAATCGCACGAAAAAACCGGCTTCCGAGGAAGCCGGTTTCGCGAATCACAAGAAGCGATTGAAATGTCGCTTAAGACGTCACGCCCGTGTCGGCGCTGGGCGACGAGGCGCTCGGATCCTGGGCGGTGAACTCCAAGACATCTCCTTTGCGCACGACCTTGAGGTGCTGACCGTCGTGGATCTCGCCCTTGAGCAAGGCTTCCGCGAAGGGGTCCTCCAGATAGTGCTCGACGGCGCGGCGCAGCGGGCGCGCGCCCATCTTTTCGTCGTAGCCCTTCTCGATGAGCAGCTCCTTCGCCTCGGGCGCGAAGGTCAGCTCGATCTTCCGCTCGGTGAGACGCTTGGTGAACTTCTCCAGCTCGATGTCCACGATGCGCACGAGGTCGGTCTTGGCCAGCGGGCGGAAGAACACGATGTCGCTGATGCGGTTCAGGAACTCGGGCTTGAAGACCTTCTTGGCCTCGTCGAGCACCTTCTCGCGCATCTTCTCGTGGTCGCCGAAAGCGCCGGACTGCGCCGCGGCGAAGCCCATCGAGGTCTGGCGCATCAAGAGCTGCGCGCCGACGTTCGAGGTCATGATGATGATCGTGTTTCGGAAATCGATCTGGCGTCCCAGCGAGTCCGTGAGGCGACCGTCCTCCAATATCTGGAGGAGCAGCTGCAGCACGTCGGGGTGCGCCTTCTCGATCTCGTCGAAGAGGACGACCGAGTAGGGTTTGCGACGCACGGCCTCGGTGAGCTGGCCGCCTTCCTCATAACCGACATAGCCCGGAGGGGAGCCGATGAGGCGGGAGACGGCGAACTTCTCCATGTATTCGGACATGTCGATCTGGATGAGCGCGTCGGCCTTGCCGAACATCTGCGCGGCG